>VOFH01003570.1_pt1 | contig 41312 bp, 67 predicted proteins | sample 5384091 | NCBI WGS metagenome assembly VOFH01 (sample SAMN12384727, study PRJNA508395) | human gut metagenome | isolation source: healthy gut G | host: Homo sapiens
ATAGTGTCCCGGTTCACGGAATTCAATTGAAGCTGATGGCCTCCCAGATCCATAAAAGACTTTACCAGCACCGCGACCTTGGCACAGCTTTCCTCTGTTCGGAACACGGTGTCATGAAGTTCCAGCGTCAGAGGTCCTCCGTTAATTACCCGTTTCAAATCCGGTTTGGTAAAAGACTGGATAATCGACACAGGACCTCTGCATCTGGAAAAACAGGCTGGGTGAGTAATTTGCACCAAACCCCTCTCCTTTGCGCCTTCCATCCGGAGTCGCTGGCAGATTCTCGGCATGACGAATATAGTACATGGCAGATCCTGTTCCCGCCTCGGTAAATACCGCCTCTGTCATTGCTTCTTCCCTTTAAGGAATCTGCAAAAATGTTCAGCAGCCGGACCGCGATCCCATCTACGTAATCATTATCATTTCCCATCTTGGGAGATTCATAGCGCAGCCGGTTACAAAGCAGCTCGTCGCTCTCAAAATCATTCTTAAGGGCCTTAACCAGACTGAGGGCATCCGTGCTCTTTTCCTCATACACAAATTTTTTCACGGCGCCATGGAATCTGCCGCTGTGGCGATTCCTGTTCCATGGAACCCGTAATTGTTATATTTACATCCGAGGGACACATCAATTCCTTTTTCACAACAGCCTTCCATCATCAGGGATAAAAACGGCGCTGGATATAGATAGACCCCATTCACTTGTTTACATAATGCTTCAACCTGACTATTAATCTTGTTTCTTACCGCCTCCCTCAAACTTTTCATAGGAGCGGCACTGCCCAGTTTCTCCATGACAGCGTCGGAGACAGCCTTTGTGAAAGAAAGAGCTTCGATATTAGGAATATCCATGGCTGTGCCTGGAATGATAAATTCCCAGCAGGCGGCTACTACATAGCGGTAAGCTTATCCTTTTCTCATACCCCAGCTCCATAAGCCCCGGTATCACCACATCGTCATTGGAATACTGCGGGAATCCAAGCCCCTGCTTTGTCAGCTGTGTCCCCAATATATATGTATCTAGCGGAGTCTTTTTCGTGCACTCGCAGATTGATTTTAGGATCAATCACCTTCAGCGCCAGGCTGGCTTTTAAACACAATTCCGACAAGAGATTGTAGCTGTCTGTACCATCTTCATTTAATCCTCCGAGCACCAGACTCTGTCCGTTATCCCCCTGCTGCATGCCCGGATATAAATCACTGTCCCGGTTAAAGGTTAAAAAGAATTCTTCCAGCAGTTCCAGCGCGCTCTCCTTCGTATGTATCCCCTTATCCAGATCAGCCTTTAAGTATGGATAAATATACTGATCAAACCGGCCCACTGTGTTGTGGTAGTTCCTCCCCACCACATGGTAAAATGGATAATCGAAACATAAGCGCCTCCAGAAAACTCTGCGGTGCGTGTGCAGGAACAGACAGCAGCGTTTTTGGCAACCACTTCATTCCCCTCTGTTCCAGCCAATTTCTGATATCTGGATGGGAAAGTACGTGATCAGAATATCAATCTGCAGCTGAAGATAATGCTTTTTCTCTCTCACCACGCTGGAAAAATTTTCCCTAAGAGCTTCCAGCTCCGTCTTCTGCATAAAATCCCTGATTCAGCAGTTTTCGTATAGTCGACACTGATATTGCACACATCACCCTTCTCATGGATCCAGTGTGTCTTTTTTAAATCTCTCATCTCCTCTTCTGTAAAGATCTCCGGTATCGTCGTCACCGTTTGGTAAACGCGATCCGCTCTCCCTCAAATAAGACGGGCTCTTCTTTATCAGTACATAAATCAGCCTCCTGGCTGCCCGATCCCATCCGGTATCTGTTCTGCCGCAAACTGTTCTGCTAAAATATAAAGGGTCCTCCGGTTCTTGCCACATGGCCTTCTGTCCCTTATCCACTACACAAAAACTGACGCATTTTTCAATATTCTCTGTCATAATACCTCGCTCCTTATTCCATATTCTTCAAATACTTTCTGCGACACCCAAACAGTTTGTTCCGGATCAAACGCCGGCCGGTATTCTTTCTTTACCATAGCATACTTAGCGCCTGCTGTCTTGATGGTATGGCAGAAGCTCTACCTTTATAAGCGCCTTTGCCCCTGCGATCCACTTGGCAGTACTCCTGAAATTCTCCTCGTTGTCATTCACCCCGGAATCAGAGGGATACGGATGACAAACGGAATCTCTCCCGCACAGAGAATCCGGGCATTCCCCAAAATTTTTTATTATCCACTCCTGTATACTTTTTGTGAAGAACCGCATCAAACATCTTAATGTCCATCATCACGTAATCCAGATGGGCGATCACCTTCGAAAAACGTCTTCTTCACAGTATCCAGAGGTTTCTACCGCCCGGTGTACCTCTGGAATCCCGCTTAAAACTTCCGTTAAAAATTCCGCCTGCATAAGCGGCTCTCCACCCGAAAATGTAACTCCGCCTCCATACCTGGCATAGTAATCACTGCTCTTTCGGATCCTGAGGATCCAGCTCCTCTGATGTCATCTTCTCTCCGGCAATCCGTCTCAGATGCGGGGACACACCGGAATGCATTCCCCGCAGCTAATACACGTCTTATGTCTGCACACCTCCCCTGCACTTCCCCATCCGGTGCAGGACGCCGTACCATCAACTGGGGAACCCCACTCAGCCCCTCCGGGTTTGACACCAGCTGCATCTTAACGGGCATCCTTTTTAAAAACACAGTCTGCCGAAGGCCTGGACCATCGAAAACAGTAAACTCCTCTACATCGAAAAACGACTCCTTCTCTCATTTTCCTCCTCTTACATTAACGTTAATGTTATCGTTAATGTAATTATAGAAGACAACACAGGAAATGTCAATAGAAAAAGCGCCGCTTTGATTATCCATGCCTGATTCTACGGCTCAGCTAATCAAAGTGACGCTTTCTATTCCTCCATGCCTTCCGGCACATAATTAGTAATCAGCACCTCCACAGTCACCGCATCTCTGTCCTTAAAATGGTAGTTACAGTTGGCGTAGCTCTTATCGATGCAGGTGATATGGTATTTTTTACTCCAGTCGATGAGAAGATCGTTGGAAAGTCCCTTATGATACAGAACGTTGGAGAGTGCAAATCTCGTTCCCTGCTCATTTAACCGGTCCAGAAGTGTTAAGAGAGCCTCCTCCTCCTCCTCGTGCCAGTCTTTAAACCCGCGGTTCCCGTCATTGTAGGAGCCAGTGGAAATCAGATAAGGCGGATCACAGTATATTAAATCATTTTCTCCCAAAATCCAGATTCATCTCGCGGAAATCTGTGGTATAAAAGGAAATATTCTTTTTCCTTTAAGGCCCTGCAGAATGCTGTTAAATTTTTTTTCGATCGTTCCATTAAAGGAGCTCCTGTTTTTTCCAAAGGGAGAGTTAAATTCATGGCTGTTATTAAAACGAATCTGATGGTTAAACGCATAGCAGGTCAAAACAAACAGCTCTGTCAAATCCTGCTCTCATTATAATGCCGTCTCAGCGCATAATAGCCTTCCTTATTCTGCTGAGTCAGCTGATACGAACCGATCAGGCTGCGGATTCTTGTAAGAAGCACCTCCGTATCCGTCTTCCGGAACATATCGTACATACCGATTAAGTAAGTAATCTGGTCATTGCAGAAAATACGGTCCGCTTCCACATTAATTCCTACATTAAAGCCCCCGGCAAATAAATCCACAAAGCTGCCGATCTGCCGCGGAAATGCGCCCAGAACCGGTTTTAATATTTTATATTTGCCTCCGGTATAGTTTAGCGGGCTCTTTATATACATGGTTCCACCTGCTTTTCTACATATACAATCAGCTCTTTTAAGCGCTCTGTCTCTTTGACCTTTCTGCTCTTATATCTCCGGTACGGAATTTCATAAATGTGAAAAGGTCTCCGGCTTTCCATACATCTTCATTATTCTTTCAATATCCTCAGTCGTCATCAGACCGTCCGTGCTGTAGCTTAAGATAATATGCTGAAAACGTGCATTGCTGATGAGCCGTTCAAAGGCATCGGTCACATTCTTCTTCATACAGAATTCCGACTTCTGATTCTCATAGGGCCGCTGTCCCGTGACGCCGGTCACCTCCGGATAGTCATACCTGGCCGCAGTCTCCAGAACATGGTAATTCGGAAGATACTGACGTTCGTTGTAAGGCGGGTCAATGTATAGGATGTCCCCCTGCAGCCGCTTTAACAGTTCGGCCCCATCCTCGTTATAACAGCGGTTTTCTTTGTGATTCGTCGTCACCTCCAGCTGGAACAGCTGGTATCTCTTATAGCTGCGCCGTTCCCAGCTCTTATGATACGCACCGTACGTACCGGAGGTATTGGATACAAATGGGATTCCCTCCACGATACAGGCTACAAGATAGTAGTATTCATTCTCATTCAGCAGTCCTGCAGTCTTCCAGTCCTCCACGGTACATCTGGCATAATCAATGCGCAGGGCATTGTCATCATTTAGATACATGCGGCCGCCGGTGGGCGCGTACGTATTCTGAAAAAAACGTCTCTTCTGCTCTAAGCTCTCCATATCCCGGGTTTCTTTTCCGTTAAAGTACTCCACCGGATCCGTAATCCCCAGTTCTTCCTTCAGCCGGTCAAATTCCGGTATACTGTCATTCTCTATGGTGGCACGCTGCAGTACGTATGAAAAATACAGCAGATCGTTGGAATACACCTCATACCACTGTTTAAAATATCTCGCCACAGCTGCTGTTCCCGAAAAAATATCACAGAAGCTCCGGGCGTCCGGCGCCTTCTCCTCTGCAACCGCTCTGATATGATCCAGCAGCAATGTCTTGCTTCCGATAAACCTCATTGTTCTTGTCCCTCTGTTTCGACTTTTGTTGATTCCCGCATAAGCGGCGGCCCCTGTGGGCATACAAGCATGTTCCCGGCAGCCATTTGCAGTGTCAAATTCCCCACAGCTTACTGCGAGGCGTCTGTCTGCACACAATTATTCTTATTTTACCATGCCTTTCGCTTTTTTGCCATTAAAAAAGTTGACAGAAATTGTTTTTCTGTAACAGTTCAGCGTTCACTTCCGGCAGCCGGTCCGCTGCAGAATATTTTATCAAAAAGAAACGCGGCTGTCATTCAACAGACAGCCGCATTATCTCAGCCCAGTTGTTTTACCCTGTCTGATATAATTGATTCCACATCTTCCTTTTTAACCTTCAGCGCAGCCGCCAGTTCCCGGAACAGAAAGTCCTCGGCAAGCCGTAAATAGATATCATCCTTTGCTGTATACCGCTTTCCTTCCGCCAACCGTTTCCTATTTTTTAGATATATGGTTTTTATGATTCTGCTCCATCCACTGCACTCATTCGTTCTCATAATTTCTCTATATGCCTGTTCCGCTCTTTTCTCATCTGCAACCTGTATCATCTCCTGTGCCTGTATCCCATCGATCAGTTTCCATGCCTCCTGTTCCGTTATCGCACATCGCATGGAATCTTCTTTATCCACCGGGGTATAGATCGTATTTTTCTCCGAATACAGCGGTTCCAGCGTATAGTAAAGCCGGTCTTTCACTACAGAATCCATCTCCAGACTTCCTATCGCTTTCACCACACAGATCCCATAGTTTCCATAGACAACATGATCATTTACCTGAAACATTTTAACCTCCTTTGAAACAAACCAACAGATACCGCCAAATCGATTATTCAGAGACAGCATTGCGTCTGAGAACAAAAAAAAGACGCTTCAGAAGAGAATGCATCCAAAGCATCAATTTTGATTTATCTCTATTATAACACATTCCAATGGCTTTTGACAGTCTTTTTCATGGTATTTAAATTTATGCCATTGGAATGAGTTTTTTGCCCAACCCCTGCCCGGGGCGCCGCAGTCCAACCGGACGCTTCCGGTTACGGACTTTCGAAAGCCCAAAACCAATACCGGAACATACTGGAAGAGCCTGTCATACTCTATAATATGCAGGACAAATCCCTGCAGGCTCATATTCCATTGATAAGGAGGATATAGAATGAGTAATACAGATATCTCCCCGGCTGCCCCCAACTCACCGGGCACACAGATCGCAGTGACAGGACCGTCCGGTACCGTCACGCCTTCTTCACGGCCGTTTATTTTATATACAGGAACCGATTTGACGGGAACCGCTACCGGAGATCCCGAAGTACGAAGTTACTGCGCGCTTCCGGACACGGAAGCTTCCAGATATCGGTTAAACCGCGACGATCACAATCAGATTTTCAGATTTACGTTCACAGCTAACGGAACCACCGGACCAGCCTACTGCCTTGATAAATTTAAAGATGGACCATACGGTGACGTGCCGTACCAGAGTCAGACTTTTGAGACCCTGTTTCCGGATGCCACGGAGCGCCAGAAACAGATGCTCGCATGGATTCTGGCAAATGCCTATCCGACAGTTTCCGCCTCCCAGACCTTTAACCTGGTCGGAGTCGATGATACGGCGGCTCCACCTCTGGACAACAACGATGCCTACGCAGCCGTTCAGGTAGCCATCTGGGTGCTTTTAGGCCAGATCTCACCGTCTGAAGCAGTATTTTTGAATTGTTCTGACGGTGCTGCTCATCCAAAATCCGACAGGCTGAATCAGACTGTACTGCGTCTGATCGAAATGGCGGGTAATTTTGCCGATACAGCTGCCCAGCCCGCCTACTCCTATCCTCCGGGGACCGGCGCCTCCTGCTGCCGTCAGGAATTTATTTATTGCTGCAACACCGGAACCATTCCCTCCAATCCGTCAGAATCGTATCTCGTTTTCCACGGCTGTCCCAGTGAGATACGAAATGTCTGCGGACGGCTGCTCGTAGGACCGTTCTCTTTGAGATCCAGCCTTACAGGCACTCCCGTTTTAACGATTGAAACCTTCTGTAACTGCGGCGAGGATTTTTCTGCAAGCTTTATGGATTTTTGTGGAAATCCCATTACGTCCCCAGCCGTTGGTCAGGAATTTTATATTGCACTGCGCCTGGTTCATAACGCAATGTGCTTCCGTGTCAATGCCTCTCTTTCCGGCACTGTTACCCGCGTTGTTCTTATGGATCCAACTGCCGAGACCACGCTTAACTATCAGCCAATCGGAGCTACGTTAGAAGATTATCCGGTCACAACAACCGCCTCCATATGTGTATGCATCGTAAATCCCAGTATACACAATTCCGGTTCTTCAGGAAAGGGAGGAATTTGTATAACAAATAATAACAGCAATAGTACAAACAATAATAACAATAATAATAATAGCAACAATAACAATAATAATAACAATAACAGCAGCAACAACGGTGGCGGAAACAATGGCTTCCCATGGTTTCCTCCCTGTTTTTGGGGACTTCCGCCTTATCCCGGCTGGCCATTTCCTCCGGTAGGTCCGTGGCCGCCGTATCCACCGCAGCCTCCACAACCGCCTTATCCGCCGGAACCGCCATGGCCTCCGCAACCGCCGTGGCCTCCGCAACCACCTTATCCCCCAGAGCCTCCATGCCCGCCGCAGCCTCCGTGGCCTCCACAGCCTCCGTGGCCGCCGCAGCCTCCGTGGCCGCCGCAGCCCCCATGCCCGCCGCAGCCCCCATGCCCGCCACAGCCCCCATGCCCGCCGCAGCCTCCATGTTCTCCGCAGTGGCCATGTAACCAGGATCCCTCGTGTCCTCCGGGGCAGCCATGCAGTCCGCCCCAATCATGGTTTCCATGTCAGCCTGAATCCTCCTGCTGCCACACCTCAGGGGGACTGCAGGGAGACTGCCACTTTCATTTTCCATGCCTGCCCGTTCCATTTTGCTGCAGGTGCTGCCGAAACAAAAGAAATTCCTAAAACTGATATCATAAAGCTCTGTTCCTCCAAATAAAACAGAGAGCGTGAAGGGGGTGATGCAAAACCAGCTTACGTCAGTTTTGCATCACCCCCATACTTTATACATGGTTCAGTCATGAATGCAGCATTTCCCAACCGTTTTCTATTCTCCATCCCGCATAAAACGCAATAAGCGCTCTACATCCGCAGGATCTGAGGCAACCAGCTGCAGCTCCCTTACAAATTCCGCATCCAGCAGCCGTACCATGGAAATATATTGGGACAGTCTTGATTTTAGATTAATTCTGTCACCCTCCGTGGACACAAGTTCAACGGTTCCGGTGCACTCATCTCTTATAATCTGAAAAAGCTTCTCTACATTTTGGATATTTTCGAATTTCACTCTTATCTCCTTTGTTTCAATCCACGCTCGATAATTTCACAGAGTGCAACTACATCTTAAAGATATGCGGCTTGACTTCATGTCCGTGGGGGATACCGATTTTTCTCCGCCCGCCACTGCCGTTAAACTTGTTTTTAGTGTTTCATCCCTCCACCTACAGAGGCGGGGGAATTCTCGCTTATTTTGTTAAAGACTGCTTACTCCCGGTACCGATGCGTCGTCAAATATGATCCCCAGATAGCGTGCTGCTTCCTGGAGTACTTCCTTATAAGAACCGTATGCACAGCCCAGATGATGGATATAAGGGCCAAACATCAGTTTTTCTTCCCAGCGCTTCCAGTCATCTACCTCCAAATACGTATAGGTTCCGTTTGTCTCCGGCCCTCTGGTTGTATCGCCTTCTCCTGCAAACAGATAGTACCGGCCCTCCGCGTCATCGAAGCGGCAGGTTGTTATATGCCCCTGCTTCAGTTCAAAGCGCTCCTGCCCATCCACCAGCCGCGCTTTGCTCTCCTCCGCCTTAAGAGAATATGGAAATGGGCCGCAGTGCCAGAGAAGCTCGGCATTGTCATTCTCCGGATGACGAATTGTCAAATCGGCAAGGAACGGCGGTTCTTTATAAAGATTACAGGCCTGGAGAATTGCCAGGGTAACCGCTCCATTGATGTCATTCTCACACGCAAGCGGGTAACCTTCGTCTGCCATTTCTCCCAGCACGACACAGGGACAAACTCCGATCAGGGAGGGAAAGGCGGACCAGCATTCAAACGCCCCGGCAGTACAGTTATTTTCCTTCATAACCTCCAAAAGAGCGGGCTTCATGGCCGCGGAAAGCTTTACCTCCTCCGCGTTCATCGCACTGGCATCCATTCTGGAAGTCAGGTCTCCATAATACTGTAAAAACGCGGTTCCACTCTCTTCAGCAATCTTCCTGGCCCGTGCACTTACGTCTGCCGGCGACACCGGAATCACAGTCACGCCCAGGCGTCGGAGAAGCTCTGCTTCATTTGTCATCACACTCATAAACGGTACAGGACGGTTTCCGATCTTAGCAATACGGAGATTTCTAAGAGCCTTCAGCACTGCTGCCACACGGATAAACCGGTCGTACCCCTGACGGAACTCATCGCTTTCCGTCTCACAGTTAACGATGTAACTGTATGTCACCCCATGCCTTCTCAACACTTTTGTCGCTGCAAACATACCGCACTGCGTATCCCTGCCGCGGCTGATATCGTTGTTTGGCCTCTCATCTCTCGCTCCCCATATCAGCACAGGCAGATGAAATCCGGACGCAATCGCTGCGGCCACCTGTTCTTCTCCAAAATCACAAAACGGGATAAACAGAGCGTCAATTCCGGCGGTCCGGAATTTTTCTATGATTCTGCGCGTCTCATCCATATTCCAGCAGATTCCATTCTCACTGATATCATCAATATCCACAATTTCTACAGAATCAGAGAGAGTATTTCTGATCACCGCCATAAAACGCTCTTTCTGGCGAACCGCCTCTTCCATGCTCAGAAAGCTTCTCTTTGTCGGTGCCACTCCTAAAATGATTTTTTTCTTCTGCATTTTATCCTCCTATAGAATCAGGACGCCCTTTTCTTCCTCTTTTTCAATTTTACGGAATACCATATCATTGTTAAATGTCCGGCCCGGCAGCATGCAGATCAAATGGGCCTCCTCTTTATGAACGGGGTACTGTCCGCCATGAATAATCATTGGATTAAACTTGACAAACGTATGCATCGGTACATAGAAGGCTTCCAGATTCTCTATCTTCAATTCGCCCATATCCGGCGTCCCCACATAAATCACCACATCGTCATCCAGTGCGATCAGTCCCTCACACGTACAGGTATGGTACTCCATAAAATCCACCACCATCTGTTCCTGCCGAAACACATGACAGCAGGATATGGTCGGCAGAGTCGTCTGTGCAAAGTCCAGAGTCAGTAAATCCGGATAAAAGCTTCCGCAGGGTATCACCCTGCTTTTCATCTGCTCATTGTCTGTCAGACTCTGATACATACCGTACTTTCGAAATGCTTCCTCATTTAATTGCTGTACTTTAATTTCTCTCATGCTTTTCCTCTCCTTATAAGGATTCGAAATCTTTCACCATCTCCATCAGCATATCTTCCACCTGCGGCGCATAGCCCAGGCGGTCGAACGTCCCGTGGACAATCCCTCCATAGCGTATATGACGTACATGAACTCCGGCATCCTTAAGCTTTTTTGTAAACAGCTCGCACTCCGGCCGCAGATAGTCATACTCCGCAGTCATCACCAGCGTCTTCGGAAATCCTGTAAAATCACCTTCCACGGGATTTAAATATGGAGTATGAAGATTCTCTCCCTCCTTCAGATACCAGTCTGCTGCCTCTTTCTTCAGCTTTCCCGTCGTTTCAATCTGCTCTTTGATATACTGGTTGTCTTCCGGGTTATCAAACATCTCCTTCTTCCATACAGAATAGGTTCCGTTCCTGTCTGGTCCCCAGACTATGGAGGGATAGATAAGCCCCGCGTAGGCCAGACGCTTACTACCTTCAAAACGATCCCATAAGGTTACCGCTACCGCCATGGTTCCCCCTGCGCTGTCTCCGGAAATCCCGATTTTCTTTCTGTCGATCCCCAGGTGCGTGGCCTGCTCCCATACCCAGCTCACAGTCTCGCAGCACATGTGAAACGCGACTGGATATTTCGTTTCCGGTGATAATGGATAATCAATGGAAATGACCACCGCATCCGCCAGTTCTGCAAAGCGTTTGCACTGGTTCTCCACGGTCAGCGTATCCCCTCCGAAAAAGCCGCCGCCATGGATATAGATCAGGCATGGTCTCTCCTCTTTTCTGGTCTTTGGCTTGTAGATCCATCTGGTTCCCTCACAGCCGTCCACCAGGAATGTTTCATATCTCGTCTCAATTCCTTTACTCCTGTCCAGTGTTCTCCAGCCAAACTGGTATCTCAGCTGCTCCAGCAGACTGTGTCCTTCCGGGTTATCCATACCCAGAAGCTTGTCCTGATTCCTCGTAAGCTCCGGATCAATCTCCCCTGCTCTCGTCTCGAAGTCTTCCCGCGTCACAGAGGCAGCCGCCTCAGTCCTCGGATCGAGATGGCCTGGAATCCGGTCAAAACAGTCCCGCACCGCTATCTCTGCACCTCCGGCATCAATGGTATTCCCCAGCCGCCAGGCTTCTCAGCAATCTCTGATATAACTCCTGCTCCATGTTACCACCCTCTCTCAATATTCCGCGATCTCCAGCCGCTCTCCATCTGGGCCCCGAAAAAAGGCAAATTTCATACCGTTCTCCCAGAACTCCTTCATAAACAGCTTTTCCGTTTCAAATTGAATCCCCTCACGGATAAGCCTCCGGTAACTCTCATCAAAAATCTGCTACTCTCATACAAACGTGATTCCAGGGCCCATCCCTGCCGGCTTCAAAATTGACGTCTTCTAGCTCCAGCTGAAACTGCTCCGGCAGTTCAACAAATCCTATTCTCATTCCATTTTCCAGTTCGATTCGGCTAACTGGACGAAAGCCTAAATGTACCTCATAAAAGGCCATGCTTCTGTCCAGATCACGGACATTTAAACCCACATGGGAACTGCGGATATTCTTTTCTGCACTCATGGCTGCCTTCTCCTATACAAATTTCATCACATTCCGGTAGAATTCCCTTCTGGGCTCTATATCGGAATAATCAATCGTGTGATCCTTCAGAAACTGCTCTACCATCTTCCGATTCGGTATGCCCACTCTTCCTCCAAGGCTGGTACAGTTGATATAGGAGACGGCGCTTGCAAACTTTGCACAGTATTCCAGTTCCCAGCCCTGACTGTGGGCATAGAGGAATCCACCGTGAAAAACATCTCCCGCTCCCGTCGTGTCCACAATCTTATGGCCCTCAAACGGAGGAAGCTGAAACGCGGCTCCTCCCCGTTTTGCACCGGCGCAGCCCTTTGCGCCCAGCGTCACAATCACAATCTGCGGACCTTGCTCCGTCAGCTTCCTACAGTTTTCCATGTAGCTGTCATCTGAGAACACAGCGCTGTAAAACTCTTCAGAGATAATCAGAATATCGGAATTACCGATCACAAAATCTGCCTCGTCCGTATAAGCGCCGCCGTCCACAGATACTAAAACGCCGTGTTTTTCTTGCATATTCAATCGCCCTTTTCTTAGCGGAACACTCGATCATGCTGGTATGGATATAGCGGGTGCCCGCGATGAAAGCTTCATCCACCTGTTCATCGTCCAGCGCACCGTTAACTCCCATTTTACCCAGAAAGCTTCTGCCTTTTGTCTCTTCCTCCGCCAGACAGACGGTAAAGGTGGTGTCCCCCTCCTGTGTATATAAATGGAGACATCCACCACCATGGCGGATCATATCGTCGCGGCAGAATGCTCCAAACGCATCGTTTCCCACGACGCCAAGCATACTGCACCGGGCGCCAAGACGGGCAAGTCTTTGCGCAATTGCAGAGGAAGCATTTCCCCCGGACTGCCAGAGATAATCGTACATCACGCTCATAGAATCCGTTCTCGGCAGTCGGTCGATACGACGGCAAAATCCATGATCGGATTTTCCACTCCGATTACATCATAAACCTTCTCCATGGCAGACTCCTTCTACAGTGTGATTTTTAGACAGCTCCAGACGGCCCGCGATGTACTCTGTCAGCTTCGGCTGAATGTATTCCGGAAATCCGAACGGGTCGCACTTCGTAAAATCCTGAGCGTAAAATTCCTGATTCAGCTTCGTATTCAGGTTGAAAAATTCCGTACCGATATTAATCTTGTTAATGCCGTTGGCAAAGGCCAATGCAAGCTGGTCATCCGGAATTCCGGTTCCGCCGTGCAGTACCAGCGGAGTGTCGGTCGCAGCACTTAAGACCTTTAAATGGTCAATATCCAGCTTTGGCGTACTCTTATACAAACCATGGGCGCTGCCAAAAGAGACTGCCAGGGACGTTACTTTTGTTCTCTCCACAAACTCCTTTACCTCATCCGGTCTGGTAAAAAATTCCTTGCGGCTGAATTCATCAGAATCCGCAGCCGTTCCCACGTGGCCAAGTTCGCCTTCCACATCCACATCAAAATTTCTGGCAACCTCGACAACCTTTCTGGTAAAGGCCACATTCTCCTCAAAGGAAAGCACAGAACCATCCGCCATTACCGATGAAAAGCCCTCATGTATCGCTTCCATTATCATATCAAAGTCACTGCAGTGGTCTAAATGCAGTCCCACCGGCACGCTGGCCCGCTCCGCGTAATACTTCGTTGTCTCAGCGAATACTCCAAACGGCATAATATTTCTCATTCCGGGATAGAGCATTACCATAACCGGCTTTCCTGCCGCTTCCGCGCCTTTAATCACTGATTTGATCATGTTTCCATCCGCGGCGTCAAAAAAGCCAGCACACACGCGTTATTTTTCTTTCCCCATCTCCAGCAGATCTTTTACTCTAACAAATGACATAAGAAACCTCCTTCTCCCTCTACATCTCTTCAACAGGCTCAACGCTGTCATGCGTCACAGGCCCTAAATATTTACACGCTTCTTTCAGCACTTTTGCAAAGTGGCCGTGAATACCGCTCACATGGTGGATATATGGCCCGTACATCAGCTTCTTTTCCCATTTCACCCAGTCGTTTACTTTAAACCACACGTAGTTTCCTGTAGTCTTCGGACCATCAGTACCCTCTCCCTCATCAGCCAGAAGAAGGTAATTGCCGTCGTCCTGGTCAAACCTTACGACTGTCAGCGGTCCGCCCTCAATCTCATACATGCCCTTACACTCTTTGACAGCAGGAATCACGCCCTTCTTCACCAGTGATTTTGCAAATGGACCGCAGTGCCACAACAACTCTGCATTGTCATCCTCCGGATGGCGAATGGTCACATCGGCAATAAAGGCCGGGGAAGAATACCTTGAGGCCGCCTGCAGGAGAACGGCGCCGATAGCCGCATGAATATCCGTCTCGCACGCTGCCGGAAGACCTCTGTCAAAGAGTTCTCCCAGTACGAAGCAGCTTGGAATCCCATATGCATCCTGGGAAAATCCCCAGCAGTCCACCGCTGCCGCCTGGCACTGGTGTATCTTCGCCAGATCCATAATGGCCACTTCTAAGTAAGCCATCGTCTCTACCGCCCCGTGTCCCACAGCAGACCAGTCCACGGAAGATTCGATCTCCGCTGCAACTGAAGCGATTCTCGGATCAGGCAGGAGCCCCTTAAGCGGCGGAAGCGGAAGCTGTCCCATGGGAAGCTCACAGCCTTCCGGAGACGGTGGCAGGCCTCTTTTCAGCTTTTCAATCATTCGCTTTACCTCTTCCGGCCATATTGGAACAATCTCAATACCGAATTTGGACAACAGCTCCGACTCATTGACCTTCACTGATAAGAACTGTCTCGGTCTCGATCCGATCTGGGCGATCCTCATGCCGCGGAAAGCCTTTACCACGGAGACCACACGGATAAAATCGTCAAACCCCTGGTCCAGCACCGGACTGTCAAGCCAACAGTTTTCTATGTAGGTATACGGAACATGGTACCGCTTTAATGCCCGGGAGGTCGCAAACATTCCGCACTGGGTATCAAAGTCTCTCGGTCCTGTCTTTCCGGACTTGTCAGTCTCCGGAGACGGATCCCGCGGCCCCCAGAGCAGTACCGGCTTCCCTATTTCCGCAGCCACCTTAGCAACCACTTCCTCCTGTCCGAAGTTGCAGTGAGGAAACGCAATGGCGTCCACCTTTTTTGCTCTGAACAGTTCCACAACCCGGTCTGCATCGCGTAAATCCCACAGCATTCCGCCCTCCACCGTGTCGTCGATGGTTACCAGCTCCACATCCCCGCATTTTTCCGCCATCTCATCAAATCTGGCCTTTACCCTGCTCTTTAATTCAGATGCCGGTCCGGAGGGAAACATATCTCTGCGCACCGGAACGTAACCGAGCACAACCGTTCTGTCCTGTGTATATCGAATCATAATCTTTTCCTTTCTGTATACCGTCTGCAAGTACCGCCCTGTCTCTCTCAGTCACATAACCTACCGTTTCCTGGCATACTTACGAACGTCAATTGCCACTGCTATGACGATGATTGCTCCCTTTACGACATTCTGCCAGTATGGATTGATCCCCACGAAGGTCATCCCGTACTGGATTACCGTAAACACCGTAACACCGATGGCCACGCCCGGAACCGCACCGACACCGCCTGCCACAGAACAGCCGCCGACCACACAGGCCGCGATCGCATCCAGCTCATAGCCCTGACCGTAGTTGTTGGTGGCGCCGCCGGTTCTCGCTGCCTCCAGCGCTCCGGTCAGTCCGTAAAATGCTCCGGCAATGATATACACGACCATAATGATCTTCTGGACATTGATCCGGAGACTCTGGCCGCCTCCTGGTTGCCGCCTACTGCAAACAGTGTTTTTCCGAACCGATGATAGTTCAATACGATATGACAGGCAATCATCAGAACAACCGCGATAATTAAAATGTACGGAATTCCGAAAAAAGACCCGGTTCCCAGTTTGGAATATGTCTTTAGGAAACCGCCTAACGGCTGGGAGCGGTTAGGCTCCATATTATAGTAAATAGAGATTCCGCCGTAAATGATGAGCTGAACGCCCAGCGTACCAATAAAAGCGGGAACATTTAATTTTGCTACGACGATACCATTCAACAGTCCCATGGCCATCCCCATCAGAAGACAGGCTATGATCGGAACGATAATTGGAAGCTCTGCCAGGTTAGGGAAAAACTTATTGGCGTATGTGGACATCTGTGCAAGAGATCCGGCCAGCACAGCCGCTGCTCCCAGCATACGGCCGCCGGATAAATCAGCGCCTCCGGACAGAATAACAAACATACACCCCATGGCCATGATCAGTCTCGTTGAAGACTGCATCAAAATATCCCGGAATACACGGAGGGACAGAAATGCCGGATTCTTTACTGTTATCATGATAATAATTGCAATTAAAACGAGATAGATCGCATTGTTCTGCGCCCATTTTTTTATATCAAACTGCTTCGTCTGCATGATATGAACCAATCCTTTCTTTTTACCCGGACCTGGACGGATCTGCCGCAGGTCCCGGCAGATTTAACTCACCTTGCTGGCAAACTGCATAATCTTGGAATCATCAATGTCCTTCCCTTCCAGAAAACCGGTCACATGTCCTTCGCACATGATCATCACCCGGTTTGACATTCCCATAAGCTCCGGCATCTCCGAGGAAATCATAATGATGGATTTTCCCTCTTTTGCCAGATTCAGCATGATGGTATAAATTTCGTATTTGGCGCCGACATCAATTCCCCGTGTCGGCTCATCGAGAATCAGAATATCCGGGTTTGTCAAAAGCCATCTGGCAAGGAGCACCTTCTGCTGGTTTCCGCCTGATAAGTCTGCAATTCTCGTATCCCTGGTCGGAGTTTTTATATTCATGGTCTTAATATACTCGTCCGTATCCTGGCGGCACTTTTTCAAATCCAGCATTCCCAGGACATTGCTGTATTCTCCCAGCTTTGCTATCACCGTATTATCCAGCACGCTGGCTCCCGGTATAATTCCTGTCGCCCTTCGTTCTTCTGTCAGAAGCCCGATTTTATTGGCAATGGCATCCGCCGATGATTTGATGGTGATCTTCTTTCCATCCTTATAGACCTCGCCCGATTTGATACTGCGGATTCCAAACAGCGCCTCCATTAACTCCGTTCTCTGTGCTCCCACCAGTCCTCCCAGGCCCAGGATCTCCCCGCGCCGCAGCTGAAAGGAGCAGTCCTGAAATGACATGGGATTGGGAGAGGTGAAATTTTTGACCTCCAGAACCACTTCTCCCGGCTTATTGTCAAGCTCCGGGAACCAGTTATCCATCTGGCGGCCTACCATTCGGTTTACAATCAGTTCCTCAGTCAGTTCCTCTGCCGGCCATGTTCCGATCCTGCAGCCGTCACGCATAATTGTCACTTCATCCGATATCTTGAGAATCTCATCGATTTTATGAGATATGTATACAATTGCAATTCCTTCTGAGGTCAGCTTATGAATCACTTCGAAAAGTGTAGCAGTCTCCGTCTCTGTCAGCGATGATGTGGGCTCATCCATAATAATGACCTTCGCCCCATAAGAAATCGAGCGCGCGATCTCACCCAGCTGCAGCACCGAGGCGGAAAGTTCAATCGCCTGTGTCCTGGGATCTGCCTCCATATGAAGCTGATCGAAAAGGCGTCTCGTTTCCTCGTACATTTTCTTATGGTCGATAAACGAGAGGCCTGCGATCTTCTTCTCCGGCATCCGTCCCACCCAGATATTTTCCGCAATACTCCTTCTGCGGATCGGGTTCAGTTCCTGGTGGATCATGGAGATCCCTGCTTCCAGCCCCTGCCGCGGATTATCGAAGTGTACCTGGCTTCCGTTAAAATACACCTCACCTTCATCCGGATCATACAGGCCGAACGCGCACTTCATCAAAGTCGATTTTCCCGCACCGTTTTCTCCCATCAGAGCGTGTACCGTTCCCCGCCTTAAAGTAAAAGAGACGCTGTTTAGTGCTTTTACGCCCGGAAAGCTTTTGCTGATGTTTTTCATTTCCAATATGATACTCTTATCTTCCATACTGTCTTCTCCTGTTTCTGTTATACGGTCATTCCCTTCACAGCAGTGGCCGGATCGATATGCAGGCAGCTCCACCCGGATCATGGCCTGCTGAAATAACCGAGGCAATGATTGCAGGCCGGTATGAACGATACCGGCCCGCCAAAAAGGACTGGCGACTATTCGTATTTTGAAAGATCCGCGTCTTCAAGATTATCCTTGGTTATCGCCACATAATCCAGCCATACCCGTTTGTGTTCGTCGATATCATATCCCAGATTCTCTGATGTAATCTCTTCTCCGGCTTCCAGAAGTTCCAGAATCTTATAGATACATTTTTCCCATGGTTACCGGATTGTTTAATGAGGTTGCCAGCATCGTTCCGTCCTCCAGCGCCTGAAGGCCCACCTTGGTTGCATCAACACCCAGGACCGGAATGTAATTACTTTTCGTCGGTAAAATATCCGGCTGCCTTCAGCGCCTCAATCGCTCCGAGGGCCATGTCATCGTTGTTGGCAAATACAATGTCGATATCATCCGCATTAGCGGAAATTACGGATGCCATCTGATCCTGCGCCTTCGCCCTCTGCCATTCGCAGACAACCTCCAGCAGACAGTTGGTTTCCACACCGGCTTCTTTGACCGTGTCGATGGAATACTTGGTTCTCATCTCCGTATCATAGTTTCCAATCTGCCCCATCAGCATGACGTAATCCATCTTGCCGTTTCCATTGCGGTCTGCCTCCGGATGCTCTTTCCAGTATTTTGCCGCAGCCTCTCCCTGCACGACACCGGACTGCTCGGCCGCAGAGCTGACGAAATAGCAGGGGCCGTAAGAATCCATCTTCGTCGGAAGGAGAATCTGTGTTCCAGAAAATGATCGGAAGATCTGCTTGCGCGCCACATCGATAACCTGATCCTTCGCATTGGTATTGATATTGTTGATTACCAGGTATTTGCAGCCCTTTGTCACAAAACGCATCCATGGCGTTCATCTGGAGGCCCACGTCAAACTGGGAATCGGACGTTTCAACTGCCACAGTACCTGTTTCTGCCGCTTTTAGTACGGTATTGCGCACATTGGCAATATGGGTGTCCGAGTACATATAACACGTCATTCCCGCTACCGGACGTTCCCCGTTCGATTTGTTTTCCGTTCTGCTGCCGCTCTGCGAGCCGTCGTTCCCTGTACCGCCTCCGTCTGCAGCGGGGATGTCTCCGCCGTCTTCTGGGTGCACGCCGTCATACATAATACTGCCGTCAGTGATAATGCAAATGCCTTTTTAACTGTTCTCTTCATATGCTTCCTCCCAATTTAAACCCCTATGTTTAGTCTTGCCAGTTCCTTATCCAAAACCGTAATTTCATCCTCGGTCAGACTCCACTCAAACGCCTTACAGTTCTGGAGTGCCTCCTGCTCATTTCTGACACCGCAGAGCGCCGTTCCCACAAATTCCTTCTGGGTACTCCAGTTAAGCGCAACCTGCGCCGCGGGGACGCCGTGATCTTCTGCAATCCGATCCATGGTCTTTAAAAATTCCATAATTTTTGAAAATACCGGTTCACGGAAAAAATCATAAAAGGTCAGTCTCATATCGCCCGGCTCAAAATCAGGCATCGTACGAATCGCACCCGTCAGTATACCGGAGCCAAGGGAACCATAGGTCATGGAATCAATCCCTTTTTCATACCCCCATTTCATCAAATCGGTAAATTTCTGATTAACCATGGAATATGGGGCTGCTGAACATCAATCTGTGCATACTCCTCTGCCGCCAGAATCTGTTCCCTGCTGAAATTGACACACCGATAAACCGTATTTTCCCTGTTTTTCAGTGTGTTTAATGCTGCCATGGTCTCATCAATGGGTGTGTTCACATCCGGCCAGTGAACGTAGTAGAAATCAATGTAATCCGTCTCCAGATTCATCAGAGAATCCTTTCCACCTCGCGCATAACGCTCTTATAACCGGCATGTTTTGATGTATTCGCCGGAATAAACGTCTGTGATCAGGCCAAACTTTGTGGAAATAAGAATCTGATCTCTCGAATCCCCCGGAGCGCCTCCCACAATCTTCTCCGATGCGCCATTACCATAGCATGGAGCCGTGTCAACTAAGTTGACGCCCTGGTCAATCATGGTTCGTATGGCTCGTACCGAATCACTCCGGTTGACCTGGCCGTAATTCTGGCCGCCGATTGCCCAGGTGCCCACCGCCAATGCTGAGACGGATACACCGGCGTTTTTAAAATGCTTGTACCTCATAACTGTCTCCTCCTTTGTCTTTTATATAAATTTTAATAAACCCCTGTTTTTTTCTCTGTCACGCTTTGTCCAGAAGATATTTGTCACCAAACAGACAGCTGTTCAGCGCGTACAGCGCCGCCCCGGTTATAAAGCCTTCGTCTGAATCGTTAATCTTTGAATAAGTGACCAGCCCCTGTGTCCGCATTGCCATAGGAGGGAAAATTCTTACCAGATCGTTCAGTTTCTTTTCCAGATACTCTCCTCCATATGCCAGCAGTCCCTGCAAAATAATCTGCTGCGGATCATACATCAGTACAATATTATAAATAGCCCTCGCCATATAGACAGCAAACTCATCCACCACAGCCCCGGCCAGCAGATTACCGCTGTTGGCCTCCAGGAAGACTTCCCGGATATCGCCCGCCTTCCGGCTGTCCAGAGCATTATGCGGATACGCAGACCTCATACTTTTTCCAGATGGAGCGTAAGGATTCTGGTGACATCATGCTCTCCAGACAGCCATCGTTTCCACAGACGCACCGCCGGCCTTGATTCGTCTCCACCAGAAGGTGGCCAAACTCTCCCTGGTATCCATGCCTGCCGTACAAAAGTTCTCCCTTCTCTATCACACAGCCTCCCACGCTGCCTGTGGAATGCATAAATAACAGCCACTGTCTTGTGATTCAGGGACGGATCCTCCAGCAGCTCTGCATATCCCAGAAAACGTCCCACATTATCAATCATAATTGGAAATGAAAATTGAAGTTTTGCCCGTAGAAATTCGCAAACGGAAAATCATTCATACGCTTCGTTCCTATGGGGAACATGCATACACCTCTTTTTCTGTCAACAACGCCCCCACATGCCACTACCATCATACATATCTGCTCTTTGCGGATACCGCTCTCTTTCAACAGAAGTTTTACTTATCCACGGTAACCTCCATCGCCAGATTCCAGCCATTCCATCTGCCAAGATCTGAGAGTTCCCGCACTCTTCTCTGAATAACCCTGCACTTCATATTGGAAATATTACAGCTGATAAAATCGTTCCCAATGATTACAATAATTGTGTAGCGAAAGGAGGCATTCATGGAAAAGACTCTGGGAGGCTTCCCACCTGCCGTCGTAGAATCTCTGGTTCCCACTTTTTTCAGCACCTTTTTCTCTGCACAGTTCGTTTACAATCTGAGTCGCCGACGTCCGGCTCAGTTCCAGCCTGTCCGCAATCTCCGGAATGGTCATCTCTGCGCTGTTCTGAAGCAGTGCTACAATTGCCTTCTGATTTCTTCGTTTTATATTCCTGGGTTTTTCCGCTTTTACTTTTCTTGCATCCAACATGGCAAACCATCCTCACTTTACTTTCCGGCCACCAGCTGCGGTTCCATATGGAACCGGTATGTCGTCCTGGAAGTAAACACGGTGTTCTTTCTGACAATGCATCCTGGAAAATGGCTGCGGTTGACTGCATCGGGGAATCCCTGTGTTTCGAAGCAGATGCCTGCGTACCTCTGATAATGTACGCCGCCTTTACAGGCGAGACTGCCGTCAAAATGATTGCCTGTATAAATCTGAATCCCCGGCTGATCTGTATAGACCTCCATCCGTCTTCCGCTCTCCACATGCCGCAGTTCTGCTGCTTTCCGGTATCCAGAGCCGCGTAGAACGTAGTTATGATCAAGGCCAAACGTCTCACTCAGTACCTCGCTCAGCTTTCTCCTCCCGGTAAAGTCCAGGCTCGTCCCCTCCACCTTCCGGATCTCTCCTGTTGGAATCATATCCGGGGCTGCCGGCGTATAGAAATCAGCCATTAATCTCAGTTCATGGTTCAAAACATCGGCATCCCTTCCGCCGGACAGATTAAAATAAGCATGATTGGTCAGATTCACCGGGGTGTCCTCTTCCGGCACCAGCCGGTAACGGATATCGAGTGCATCATCCTCCGTTACCCGGTAAGTGACCTCCAGCGAGACACTGCCCGGAAACCCTTCTGCGTGCCGAATCCTTCCAGTACAGTGTAACCCAGTCATCTCCGCCAGCCGCTATATGAAAATTCTTTGTTGCGTAGCCCGCGCTTCCGCTGTGAAGGCAGTTGCCCCGGTCATTGCGTTCAAGCCAGTAACCCCTTCCGTTCACATGAAATTCTCCGCCCCTAATCCGGTTGGCTACCCGTCCTATAACGGCCGCACTGCAGGAGGGATTCCTTCTGTATTCTTCCAGTGTATCCTGCCCCAGCACTACATCGTCTGCTTTTCCATTCTCCCCGGGACATACAGATTCTTTTATAACAGCACCGTAGGTCATAATGCTGGCCGTCATGCCAGATCCGTTCTCAATCATCACTTCCAGAACATCGGAACAATCAGGAAGTGTTCCCAATCTTTTCATCTTCATCTCACGATCTTCTCCATCCTGCCGTTATCCCTGCCGCAGCCGTCACGGCCAGCAGCAAAAAGGCTATAATCAAAAATCCTTCTCTTATTCCATACGCACTGGCCAGAACACCTCCCAGCAGGCTGCCGCTCAGACTTCCTGCCCCCATCTGGACAACTGCCAGTGTGCTCTGGCCCCAGGGAGATCTTCCCGGGCATCACCATACGGTTGATATAGGTTACACAGACAAAGTAACATACCATATACGAAGGTCCCTGCAAAAGCTGGGCTGCGGCCATCAGCGGTACGTTCCCTGCGGACAGCAGTATCAGTCTTAAAGCCATACAGCCTACGGCTGCAGTCAGCAGCGCCGTTTCCTTAAACCGGCGTGACAGCCGGTGAATCAGAAGCAGTACCGGAATTTCACTGAGCGCCGAGATACAGTTCAGCACCCCAAGAAGCGACTGACTGTATCCCAGTTCCAGAAGATACACCCCAGAAAGGCCGAGTAATAGTTGATTCCAAACTGCATGGCAAAAGCGAATACAAGGACCGGATAAATTTCCTTTGATTTGAAAATGGGGCCTTTGTCTGCCTTTGCTTTAAATTTACCGGTATCCGGATTCTTTGTGTCCGGTTCCTGCACCTTCCAGGTTTTTCTGTCCCCGGGCAGCGTCAGACAAAGCAGTGCAAACACCAGAAAACAGGCGCTGTTTCCATAAAACATAAGGTTGATCCGTTTTTTCAAATAAAAACCCATACCCAAAACTATGACCGCATAACTGATCGTCCCGCACATCCTGATCCATGCAAAATTAATTCGTTTTTCTTCCGCCTGATTCACTACCAGAGCGTCACAGACCGGGAGAACCGCGCTGTTAAATAACGCATAACAGATAACCGCCCCCAGAATTTCACAAAAAGGATTCCGTTCCCGGAAAGAGCAGAACCGCCGCGGAACAGCACAGGTTCAGCAGAATCAGGACACAGCGCCTCTTTTTCCCGTCCGGTCCGCCAGTGCCGCCCATAAAGGCTGTACCGTCAGAGATGCAACAGGAAGGACCGCAGACAGAATTCCAACCTGCATGGAATTCATTCCTCTTTGTGAAAAATACATGGATATAAAAGGCAGATACAGTGATGCTGTAATCCAGTACAGCCCATTGATCAGGTACAGATTCAGCCCCTTCATGTCGATCCTCGCTTTTAGTAAGTAAACTTTATTTACTAACCTTGGTAAACTTTATTCTGTTGTCATTATAAATCCTGAACTTTTTATATGGGGATTTTGCAAAATCGAGGGCGGAACCATCATTTTTACTATTCCGCTTCTGCAAGAAGGCTGTTTTGATATGCTTATAATATTTTTGGCTGACCGGAATCCACTCTTCTTCTCCTTCCAGCCGTATCCGGTACATCTCAGCTGCCGGACATAATTCAGATTAATCAGATAACTCTTATGACAGTGAAGAAAGTACGGCGGAAGCCTGTCCAGCAGATCGTCCAGCTTCCCATACGACCGGATCTCCTCTTCCCATGTTTTTACACACAGCTGATGCCCCATGCTCTCCACATACAAAATCTTCTGGTAAGGGATGCGGTAGATCTTTCCTTTCGTCACCAGTGTCAGGCACCGCTTGTACTCCTGCTGCGCCATCTGTTCCAGGCGGAGAATGGTCCTCTGGAACTCATCTTTATCCAGAGGAGAAAAGAGCAGGGAATCCGGCTGAAGATCGAATAAATGCTCCGGCCATTCCAGCCGGTCAATCACCAGTACAAGCTTTAAATGATGAATCTTCTTTTTACAGGTTCTGGCAACCCTGTCCCCTTTTCTTTCTGATGAACCAGATCTACAATCAGGATTTCTGCGTCCTCGTTCACCTCTTCTAAGTAGAACATCAGCTGGTCTTTGTCCGTAAATGTATGTAAGGCTCTGTAATCTGCCGCGTCGCCGGCAGACAGCGCCCATTCCAGGCCAGCGAACCGTTTTCCGGATCATACAGTAGAATCTTTCCCATCCTGCTCAACCATCTTTCGTATCTCGTCCGCACACGGAAAACAGAGATCCTCCTGAACTGCCGCATCTGCTTCCATGACTGCTTTATAGTATCGGTTTTACTGTGTCATTCGCTGAAATAATAATATATTTACGCTTTATCTGTCTTACCGCCTCTTCAAACTTCTGCCCTCCGTTCATCTCCAGCCGGTCTTTGATCTGCATATAATACAGGATCAGATACTCCCGCTTCTCTCCCGGAATCAGCTCTTCCAGCAGTTCTCCTACCTTATCCCTGTGTTTCGCACCGTAGACGAAATAATGACGCAAAGACTTCTTCATCCTGCTTTCTCCGTTCTTCCTTACCAGGAATAAAAACTCCCAATATTCTTATCATAAATACACCCCTGTATAATTATAGATCTGTCAATTTATTCTCAGAATATCAGCTTTTTAATTTTGTGTCAACATTTCACATATTATATATTTTATCTGATTACACTTTATTTATAAGTAATTATTACCTTTCATGATTTTACCGCTCAATTTTTCACTTTATGTACTGAGTAAACCGATTCGGCATGGCAGAAGCTCTTTTTTCCTTCTGCTTACATCCTGTAGCCTCTTTATTTTTTTTACACAGAAAGGCTCTGGCTAAAGATAAGTTTCTATTCCATTTTCCACCATGATTCTGTCTAATACCGAATCACAGATATCCATACACTCTGAAAGATACAGCGGCAAATTTGGTTTCGTGCTAAAATCCATCTTTGACAATTGAGTAAAAATAGGATTTTACCCAAAAAAAGAAGAACGCTTCCATTTTCGATACCTGAAAGCGTTCTTGTTTCATTTTATAAAATCTCCATTTAATAATAAGTCAAATATGCCGGATGGCTTCTCATGATGCCCGGTCCCTTCTGATCCGCCTTCTACAGGTACCCGGCCTGTAACTACATATTTCTTTTTATAGAAAGCCGTAGCAATACCATTAACAACACCAATCAGCATGATAATGATAATATATATAAATATCCTTGTGTACCCTGCATTTCCGTAGGTATCCATCCAGTGTCCATACATGGCGGCCTGGAACAGGTCCGGGCAGAAACCGATGGCACAGACAAAGCCAGCTGTAGAAGCCGCATAGCGGCATGGTATTTTTACCTCTGAAGGAACTGCAAACATGCCGCCCCTTGCTATATGTACCATAAATCCGATGACCAGAGTCATAGCGGTCAGAAGAACAGACGGTACTCCGGCAGGCATAAACATAAAAATAAGGGTAATGACTGCTGCAAATGCCAACACAGTCGAGATTACGGTGGATACTGGAGTGTATTCTGTCACCCATATATCCTCCCAGTGGAGCTCCAATAATACGTATCCCATATGTCCTGATAATGGCAATTGCACCGGATCCAATTACAGTGGCACCCAGGACATTCGTAAAATATGGTGTAAAGTAGGACAGCGTCTGATATGTAGAATATGTGGCAAATACGGCAATACCTGCAAACCATGTACGCGGATCTTTAAATACCCCGATCCACTCTTTTACAGAAAGCTTTGTCTCTTCGCCTCCATCGGCAGATGATCCCGCTTTTCAGGATTGGGAAGCAGGAAAATTAAAGCAACAGTTGCCAGCAGGCCAACTGCACCGTAGCTTATGATAACTGCCTTCAGTCCGGCCACGCCTCCCATGGCCCCGACAGCTACCTTAGCATAAAGCCCCAGAGCTACGAAATTAATGATAACGCTGGCAAGACCGCAGGCCGATTCGGTGAAACCAAAATGGTTCCCTGGCTCTCCTCGTCCCCTACCAGGCGAACCAGTTTGGTGTGGGCAGGAAAGTATAGGATCAGGCCGGCCACTGCCAGCCCTGCCCATATAAAACAGCAAACGCATAGCTCATTTTCATGGCCAGAAGAAAATCCAGCACAGGTAATAAAACATCCCCAGTAAATAGACCTTCTTCGTATTAAATTTATCACTAAGCGCACCTCCCAAAGGCGCCAGCAGATTACCAATGCCAAAGATCGCAATCAGAAACCCCAGTTGGGTGTTACTAGCATGCAGAGCACCTGCAAGATCATCATAAAATACATATTGTATTAAAATGGTGTTGCATACACCACGGCAAAGGCAAGCCCCATAAAAAATACAATCAACAGTTGTCTGCCAGTGATGGATACTTTTGAATTAGACATAAAAAGCCCTCCTCTCCGCTGTCCAGGCAGCGGTACTTTTTACTTTTTATTCACTTTATAGTAACTCATTCTTACTGATACGACTGTGTTCAAGTTTGAGCCGCCAGACATGCTAAAGCAATCGAGTTCATTTTTTTACTTTCTGCAGTATCCGAGCGAGATCCAGAATAACCGGATTAGATGCGCCAATACAATCCCGGCCCAGGAGCTGTGACACAGATGGATCCAGGACTTTCCATGATATTACCTGCCTCAATGTTAGGGAAATATCACAAGATCCATCATCCGGTTGATCTTACTGTCAATCTTCTTATGAGCTGCCGCCTGGGGATCAAATGCAACATCAAAGGCAATCGGACCTTCTGCCAGATACAGGGAAGAAAAAACCGTCTTCTGTTTTTGACTGCTTCCTACAAGTCCAGCTGCATCCATGGTGGAAGGGTACTTTTTTGGATCTACCATCTCATTGGCAGTGAGGACTGCCACTTTTGGGAGTATGGATTCCCATGTTTTCCACTGCATATAAAAGGTTTTTAATATATCCTTCTTCTGCCCAGACCGGGAGCAACATTGATCCGCTGTCTGAGCAAAATAACAGCTTTCTTATGATATCCCGGCGCTTCATAGGCCCGCCATCATGGAAAGCAGACGGCCTGTGCGAAGTCCCCACTCACGGTTAAGAATCCCCCGCATATAAATGCTTGTGTTGACAAGTCCTTCATAAGAACCTGTGCATTACCATTATGGACTTCTCGAACAGCACGTTCCACTGCCTCTGTTTCCGTTTCAGCTCCCAATATCTCCGCTGGCACAAAGATTTATCTGACGGCAGATATCTTCTATTTTCTCTTTATCACCAGTAAGAACCGGCTGGATAAAACCATCATCTACTGCCGCCTTTACCGCCAGAAGCAGTTCCGTATCAGCTGCTGCTGCCACACTGACAACCAGAGGCCTGGAAGATTTAACCCGTTCCCGTAATTCCTTAAAATTTTTTATCATGTCCCATTCTCCTTAACCTAATTTATGTCTTTTTACTCAGTCTGTGATCTATACTTTACGTTCTTCATCCCCTATCCGCATAATGTATATCCCGAACATCGCCAATACAATAGACAGGAGGGGATTTACATAATTGAAAATTGCATATTTCCAATATTGAGACACGCTCATTCCCAACGTAGAAAGGATAAATACACCGCTAGTTGACCAGGGGATAAACACTTGAGTCAGTGTTCCCCTTCTTCCAAAAGCCGGGATAACATTTCCGGTTTCAGTCCTCGTTTCTTAAAAGCGTCTTTATAGAGACTTCCGTTTATGACGATGGAAAGAAACACCTCCCCCATAGTCAGGGTACCAAGTGTGGTATCTGGCTATAACCACCGGCACCATCATCTTATCACGCTTTACCTTATGGATCACTACTTCTATAATGCAGGGCAAATATCCCATGTTCCATGACGCCTCCAAATGCAATAGCGATACAAGACAAGGAAAATGTATACATCATACTTTGTATGCCGCCGCGAAGCAGTAATTTATCGACCAGTTCTACTCCTGTAGGTTCTGTATATCCATAATTCAGCCCTGCAATAACCTCTTTTAAAGGATATCCCTGGTAGAATACTGCCACCAGAACTGCCAGAACTGTACCGATGGCGCCTTGGCACCGCCGGATATTTTCTCAAATTCAGTATCAACAGCAGTACAGCCATGGGAACGAGAACCAATGGACTGATGTGAAAGCGTCCGCCTATGGCTGCCAGAAATAACTCCACTGTATCCATGCTAAAATTTCCTCCCCGATAGGACAACCCAAGCACGGTAAACGCTATCAGAGTGATTATATAGGAAGGAGGGTGGTTTTCCACATTGCACCTATATGAGCATACAAAGTAGTCCCCAGCTGCCGGTGCCAGGTTTGTACTGTCAGAAATCGAAGACATTTTATCTCCGAAAAATGCTCCAGATATAACCATGCCTGCTGTAAGAGGGGCTGGTATTCCCAAACCGGTACCGATTCCCATCATAGCCAGGCCCATAGTGCCTACGGTTCCCCAGGACGTTAACCTATGGAAATTGATGTCAGGCTGCACAGAAGGAGACCTATCGGCAGAAAATAATCAGGGGATGATGTACTGAAGTCCATAATAAATCAAAGCCGGTACTGTGCCTGAGAATATCAGGGAACTGATGATAGCACCTATAAATATAAATATTATCATAGCCGCCAGCGCCTGCCCCAGTGATTTCTTCATACAGCCTACCAGATCCATGAAACTGTATCCCAGGGGGACGGATGCCAGACATACGATTGCCAGCGCACAGAGCAGCATAATATGTATATCGTAGTCCAACAGGACAACACCAACCAACAGGACTGCTATGGTCTGCCCAAATACCACCATAGACATTATCCCTATACCAGGCTGTAGTTTTTCCTTATGGTTTTCATTCAATCCATACACCCTCTTCCCCTTTATGCACCCTATTCATATTCTTTCGGTACTTCTTCTCCCCTAAGTACCCTTAATCCTCCAAGAGCAAGGGCTGTCATCTCAAATTCCCCTGCCACTACCTCTATAGGAGCCATAAAGCCAGTCATACGTCTGACTTCATTTACTACATACTCGGAATGGGCAATACCACCGGTTAGAACGATACAATCTACTTTGCCATCAAAAACGGCTCCGTAAGAACAGATTTCCTTTGCCACATTATATACAAATGCTTCATATACCAGTTTTGCTTTTTCATCCCTGGCTTATCCTGCGTTCCACTTCCTCGGTATCTTTTGTGCCCAGATAATCATAGATACCACCGGAACTGCTGATCTTATCTACCATCTCCTCATGAGTATATTTACCGGAATAACACAGTTCCACCAGGGGGTAGGTGGGAAGTCCGCCGCTCCGTTCCGGTGAAAAGGGGCCATTCGTACGCCCGCCGCTTCCGTCTACCATCTTTCCCTCTTTGTGAGCTACAATAGAATTTCCTGATCCAAGGTGGGCAACTATGAGATTGCTCTCCTCATATTTTTTACCGATGCGTTCTGCCGCCCAACGAGCGACCGCTTTCTGGTTCAGGGCATGAAACCAGCTGGGACGTTCCAGTTCTTCTATACCGGATATTCTGGCTACAGGCATAAGTTCATCCACTGATACAGGGTCCACGACAAAAGATGGAATTCGATCTCGTCACCGATACTCTTTAGCCAGGGCAGATCCCAGATTAGACGGGTGCTCACCATGAACAGCGTTTCTGCAGATCCTCTACCATTTTGTTACTGACCCTGTACGTTCCTCCGGGGATTGGATTCATAAGTCCTCCCCTGCCCACTACACAGGACAGGTCACTGATCTCAATTCCTTCCTGACTGAGTGCATCCAGAATTAATTTTCTTCTATAATCGAATTGATCAAATACTCGTTTATATTCGCTCAGTTCCTCCTGGGTATGAGTAATGTTTAACTTCAGTATTTGTTTTTCATCTTCAAATACAGCAATCTTCGTGGATAGTACCTCCAGGGTTGATGATTAGCAGTTTCATTAAAAGTTTCATGACACAATTACCTCTCTTTTTCCATATTGGTGATCAATGCTGTTCTATTGTTCGGAACACCGTTCTATAAAAGAGATAAAAGAAAGGAAACTTTTTCTGTTCCCTTCTTCAAATGTATTCATTCACTCACAGTAATGTTTATAATGAGCATAATAGCATAGCTTTATTCAATTGTCAAACACTATTTGTGCACATTCACCTTTTTACTATAACACTCCCTATTATGATTCGTCATTTCTCCTAAAAATTGTTGGAAATTTCCTTGGCGATATTGCAGACTGCCTCGATCCTGTCCTCAATGTCGGAAGAAGTGATGCGGCTGGTTGGACCGGACAGACTGATAGCTGCCACTGCCTTCATATTCTGATCGAGAATAGGCGCGCCAATACAGGTAAGCCCTAATTCCTGTTCCTCGTGATCCATTGCATACCCTCTTCTCTTTACCTTAACCAGTTCCTCTTTCAGCTCATCGAGAGATGTAATCGTATTTGGTGTATAGCGGGTCAGCACTTTACCTTCGTAAATAGACAGGTCAACCTTGTCTCCAAAGGCCAGCAGACATTTTCCCACAGAAGAACAGTGGCATTCACTAAGAGAACCTACTGGCGGGTTTACTGTCAGCATTTGCCTGTCATTCATCTCTTTCAATATAATAACACTATGGTATACATCTCCTGGATTATATTCCAGTATGGACACATTGACTACCTCATGAAATTTCTGATGCAGTCTGTGCGCATAGGGACGAATCACCTCCGGAATTCCCATCTTATTCTCCACACTTTTCCCCTAGTATAAACAGCTGACTTCCCAACCAGTACTTCTCTGTCTCTGGATTCCTTTTGACGAATCCCTTTGCTTCCAGAGTTGACAGTGTACGGTAAATCGTACTCTTATACACTCCCATATCTGAGGCAATCTGTGTAATCCCTACCTCCTTCCCCTTTTTATTCAGATAAATCAGTAATTCTAACGCCCGATCCAACGCCTGAATTGTATCAGCCATTTCTGTTTCCTCCTGTATCTCAGATCACACATTATGTGCAAAATTACCATTAGTCATATAATATTAAATACTATTTCTTCTGCCATGTCAAGGTTTATAGCCATCGCCCCGGTTAACAATGTTTCCCCCCGGTCTGCAGTTTTCTTCCCTCCTGTCTTTGTGCATTTATCACATATTTTCATCTGCATTTTTAGCGAAAAAGGATGTGGACATTTAAAATCAATCGGATATATAATTCTATACATCGGAACACTGTTCTATTGTATGGAACACTCAAAAAAATTTTAAACAGGAGGTTTTTTATGAAGGTCATTGTTAATAAAGACCGGTGCAAGGAATGTGGGTTGTGTATCCATCACTGTCCCAAACAGGCCATCAGTAAATGTAATACTCTGAACGCAGGCGGTTATTATCCCGTCCAGGTGGATGATGAGGCGTGTATCGCCTGTGGAATGTGCTATATCACATGTCCAGACGGTGTATTCTACATATCAGGAGATATAGAAGAGGAGGTTCAATGAAATGGCAGATATGATGAAAGGCAATGAAGCCATTGCAGAAGCAGCTGTAAGAGCTGGCGTTAAATTTTATGCAGGTTATCCTATTACCCCCTCCAGTGAAATCATGGAGTACCTGTCCTGAGACTTCCAGAAACAGGCGGCAGTTTTGTTCAGGCAGAAAGTGAACTGGCCGGCATTAACATGGTAATCGGAGCCCGCAAAGCATCCGGAGTCAGAGCATTGACTGCCTCCTCCGGACCAGGCATATCACTAAAACAGGAAGGAGTCTCTACCCTGTCCGATGAAGGGCTCTCTGCAGTGGTAATCACTCAAGTCCGGTATGGCAACGGACTTGGAACCCTGCTTTCCGCGCAGTGTGATTACCACCGTGAGACCAGAGGAGGCGGACACGGAGACTACAGATGTCTTGTGTTTGCACCATCTTCCGTTCAGGAGTTCGTAGATTTGATGCGTCCTGCCTATGAATTGGCCGAAAATACCGGGTAGTATCTGTTATGATGGGAGAAGCAACGCTTGGACAGATGATGGAACCTGTGACGCTGCCGGAGTTTGTAGAACCAGAACGCACGCCCTGGGCGCTCAATGGGCATTATACATTTAAAAAAATCGGCATTTTCCAGCGAGATTCCATGCAAGAGGCAGTTGAACTGGTTGAAAAATATAATACCATCAGAGAAAACGAGCAACGCTGGGCAGATGAGGGAATAGAGGATGCAGATTATGTATTCGTATCCTACGGCGTACCTGGCCGCAGTACCCTTGGGGCTGTCCGCGAACTGCGGGCCCAGGGTGAGAAGGTCGGAATTATTCGGCCCATCACCGTATGGCCGTTCCCGGAGAAAGCATTTCATAAGATTAATCCTGAAGTTAAGGGCATTATTACCGTTGAAGCCAATGCCACTGGACAATTAGTAGATGACGCGGCCCTCTATACAAAAAAAGCCCTGAAAGAACGCAATATTCCAGCTTATGCGCTTACATATGTATTTGGTACTCCGACAATCCGCAATATTAAAAAGGATTATTATGAAATTAAATCAGGCAATAAAAAGGAGGTATATTAAAATGTCAGCTTCCAAGAAAGAAAAAAAGGTTCCTGCATGGTAGACAAACCAATGGACTTTTGTCCCGGTTGCGGTCATGGTATTATTAGCCGGCTGATCATGGAATGTCTGGATGAATTGAATCAGAATGATAATATCATCTTTCCTATTGGCGTGGGTTGTTCTTCGAATCTGGGTGCAGGCTTGGAATGTGACCGTCTTCATTGCTCACATGGCCGCGCAGGCGCCGTAGCAACAGGTATGAAACGAGTAAACCCGGACGTGTTGATCGTCTCCTATCAGGGTGACGGTGATGCGTATAATATTGGTATTGCAGAGACCTTCAACGCAGGACATACCGTAATGAAAAATATCACTGTGGTGGTAGTCAATAACACCAACTTTGGTATGACGGGAGGCCAGATGAGTCTGACTACCATGGAAGGCCAAAAGACTTCAACCAGCATATATGGACGTGACTGCAGCGTAACCGGTTATCCCTGCGCTTTCCGGAAATGGTTGCCAGAGAATTCCCAAACTGCATATGCCGCCCGAGTACCGTCACCAGTCCAGCTAAGATTAACCAGTTAAAAGGATATATAAAGAACGGCTTAATGGCACAAAATGAATCACGAAGGCTATTCTGTCATAGAGGTACTATCCCCCATGCCCGGTAAACTGGGGACTGACTCCAATCAAGGCTATGGAGCGTATTGAAAATGAGCTTGTTCCTTACTATCCTTTAGGTGAATTTAAAAGAGAGAGGTGAAATAAACATGAAGGAAATCGTATTTGCAGGTTCCGGCGGTCAGGGTGTATTAACAGCCGGCCTGATTATCTCTGATATCGCCGCCAAAGAAGGCCTCAATGTAACCTGGGTACCTTCTTACGGCTTCCGCCATGCGCGGCGGCACTGCCAACTGTACTGTGAAATACTGTGAAAATACCATATACAATCCATCAGGAAGAGCCTGACGTCCTTCTGGTCCATGAACAATCCTTCTTTTAAAAGTTTCTTCCCCTGGTTACTCCGGGCGGTATTGTTGTCATTGGTGATCTGGTTGATATTCCGGAGGATGCCAGAAAGGATGTCATCTATGTACGGGTACCCGCCACAGAGATATCCACTGACCAGGGGAATCCAAAGAGTGCCAATATCGTCATGACCGGGGCTATTGTCAAACTTATGGGAGACTTTTCAAAGAAGCCGCCATAACAGCTATGAACCATATGTTTGAGAAAAAAGGAAAATCCCAATTCAGGGAAGCAAATGAAAAGGCTTTCGATGCGGGCTATGACGCTGTAGAGGTTATGGTACAGGATTCTTGTGTAAGATAATCTGTCAGCTGATCTTTCTATTCAGACAGGCATTAATTAATTTTTCTCTCCTAATTTGTGGATGCTTTATCTAGTAAAAAATAAAAGCCCCTTCAGGCCGGACCGCCATTTCCGGCCTGAAGGGGAGCTTTTATTTTTTCCTGTTATTCATAGTCAGTGCTTGCAGACCACCTATCCCGCATTTTCCGCGGCAAACTGGCTGTTATACAAGGCCGCATAGTAGCCGCCCTTTGCCAGAAGCTCCTTATGGTTTCCTACCTCCTTGATATCTCCATGTTCCATATATACAATCAGTTCCGCGTCCTTAATCGTGGATAAACGGTGGGCGATGACGAAGCTGGTCCGTCCCTCCATCAGTTTGTTCATGGCCTTCTGGATTTGCCACCTCAGTCCTTGTATCCACAGATGAGGTTGCCTCATCCAGAATCAGGATCTCGGGTCAGACAGGAAGGCGCGGGCAATAGTAAGAAGCTGTCGCTGCCCCTGCGCGATATTGGAAGCGCCCTCATGAAGCTCGCATCTCATAGCCTCCCGGCATGGACATGATAAATCCATGCGCGTGAGCAGCCCTGGCAGCTGGCGATAACCTCCTCGTCGGTTGCCTCCAGTCTTCCGTAGCGTATATTATCTTTTATGGTACCAGCAAAAGCCATGTATCCTGCAAAGCACCATGCCAATCATGGACCGAAGGGCCTCACGCTTCATATCCCGTACATCCACGCCGTCGATGGTAATGCTTCCTCCCTTTACATCGTAAAAGCGGAGAATCAGATTGACCAGTGTGGTCTTTTCCTGCCCCGGTGGGGCCTACTATCGCAATCTTGTCGCCTTCCTGTACATGCAGATCCAAATCATGAATCAGGGTCCGCCCCTCTGTGTAGCCGAACCGCACATGGCTGAAATCCACACAGCCTTCCGGATTCTGGGGGAATTTAAGATCTTCTGCCTCCGGCACCTCCTCCTGTGCATCCAGGAACTCAAAGACCCTTTGAGCTGCAGCCATAGTCGCCTGCATGATGTTGGCAATGTTGGATACCTGGTTGATGGGCTGGGAGAACTGGCGCAGATACTGGATAAAGGACTGAATCATCCCTATGCTTAACCTGCCGTTGATGCAGAGCCAGCCGCTGACCACCGCCACCCCCACATAACCGATGTTGGTCAGGGCCTGTGTTAAGGGCATGATGATGCTGGAAGAAAACTGCGCTTCCAGCCATTGTTGTAGAGACGGTTGTTTATGTCCTCAAAATTTGTGATGATATCTTCCTCTTTTCCAAAAGCGGCAATGACGTTCTGGCCGTTATACATCTCCTCCACATAGCCGGTGAGATCCCCCAGCGCGGACTGCTGTCCCCGGAAATACCGCTGGGAATGCTTTACTACCTTCATGCTCACCAGACCGCAAACCGGGATAACACAAACGCCGATCAGGGTCAGCACCGGGCTGACTACCAGCATCATTACGAATATAAATACCATGGTACAGACCGCCGTGATAACCTGGCTGATGCTCTGCTGAAGAGAGGTATCTATGGTATCCACATCATTGGTGACGCGGCTCAGCACATCTCCGAATGTATTGCTGTCAAAATAGGCCAGAGGCAGACGGCGGATTTTCTTGTCTACTGCCATGCGCAGATCATGCATAGTGCGCTCCGCCACCCCTGCCACAATGTACTGGCCGGAATAGTTGAAAAGAAAGGCCAGCAGATACACACAGCCCAATTGCAAAGCAGCACGGTGAGGAATGCCTGAAATCCCTGAAGGACACCTGCATCGTTCACCACCACGGCCACCAGCGCATCCATGGCCCGGCCAAGGGGGTATATGGTCCCTGGGTGGTAAACACGGCTCCCATGACCAGACAGACCACCATGAGAATGATTCTGATTCGATACGGTTTCATAAAACGGAACAGACGGCCCAAAGTTCCCCTGGTGTGGATTTTTTTATCTGTTTTACTGACAGTTCCCTGTTTCATGCGCTCATCTCCTCCTCCGACAACTGGCTCCGGACGATTTCCTGGTAGGTGCCGCAGGTATTTAAAAGCTCCCTGTGGGTACCAATTCCCATGACCTTCCCTTCATCCATCACTATAATCCGGTCCGCATTCATGATCGTGCTGACACGCTGTGCCACGATTACCACGGTGGCGTTCTCCGTTTCCCTGGCCAAAGCCTGGCGCAGGGCTGAATCCGTCTTGAAATCCAGCGCGGAAAAGCTGTCATCAAATACGTAAATCTCCGGTTTATCCTCGATGAAATCCGTGGATTGTGCAATGGAAATCGCAGCCTCCTTCACCCGCTCATCACTGGCCGAATCATCGCCGAAACGAATGTTTTCCATAATTGTTCCCTTTAAAACAAGGGCTTTCTGAGGTACATAACCAATTTTTTTGCGAAGGGTCTTGTCGGTCATAATCCTTTACATTGACTCCGTCCACCAGGACCTCGCCCTCCTGGACATCATAAAAGCGGGGAATCAATCCCACCAGAGCAGTCTTTGCCGCTGCCCGTACTTCCGATGATGGCAGTTGTTCTCCCGGCCTTGCCTCAAAACTGACATGGCTGACAGCCGGCTCCTTTGCCCCCCGGAAAATAGAAGCTTACATCGCGGAAGGTGAGATATCCCCTCTGCCCTCTGATGTTTTGGGAGCTTCCGGGTCCCCGATGGAATTTTCTGTATCCAGCACCTCACAGATACGGTCCGCCGAGGCGGCACATCTGGGGTACATAACGAAAATCATGGAAAGCATGGTAACAGACATCATGATCTGCATGACATACTGGATAATAGCCAAAATATCTCCCGGCATCACCGGCTCTGTGCCGATTCCCTGGCCAGCACGCCACAGAAGTCCCACAACGGTCAGGTTTAATATCAGGATCAGGGATGGACCCATCAGTGACATGGCATGCATCATTTTCATGGCATTGTTCATCAGGTCCTTGTTGGCGCCGTCAAAACGCTTTTCTTCGTAATCCTCTGTCCCGAATGCCCGGATCACGCGGATGCCGGTAAGTTTTTCCCGCATGATCAGGTTGATCCGGTCAATCCTGGTCTGCATCTTTCTGGAAGAGGCATCGCCCTCCTGCCTATCAGGCTGATGATCAGCACCATCACCGGCATGGATACCACAAGGATACTGGACATTTTCGGATTTTTGCTGTAAGCCAGTATGATGCCCATCACGCACATGATGGGAGCGGTCAGATCATCGCGCAGAAACATGACCATAAAATTCTGTACCTGGGTAATGTCATTGTTGGTACGGGTAATCAAAGACGCGGTTGAAAATGTGTCAATTTCTGCCTGGGAAAAGTATTCCACCTTGGAAAAAATCCGGCTCCTCACATTCCGCCCTAATCCCAGCGCAATTCTGATGCAAAAATCCTGTGGTGATATTGCATACCATACCCAGAATGGCAATTCCCAGCATGATGATGCCGGTGTGAAGAATATAATTCATATCCTTGTCCGCGATTCCCCTGTTAATGATGTCTGACAGATAGGTAGGAAGCCCCAGTGTGGCCCCCACGCCGGCCGCCACACTGACCAGCACGCACAGGAGTTCCAGCCGGAATGCTTTCAGTTCTGCAAATATTTTCTTCATGTTTTACCTTTGTTATTGCAAATAAAATATCCGAAAAGTGATCAGCTCTGCAAATACTTTTCCAGACATTTTAATCCCTTTTAAAATAGTCTCCAGATCTTCCTGCTCATGGTATCCTTCTCAGAATGGCTCCCCATCTGTTCCATCATGCTCTGAACCAGTGCCCGGCCTTTTTCGGTAAGAACCACATCTATAAAGCGGGCGTCCTTCTCATTCCTGGTCATTGCTATATGACCGGCCCGTTCCAGATCGGCGGCAGAACATGGAGCAGTTTCCTTTCGTCACATGCAGACTCCTGGCTCAGCTGGGTCAGATTCACCTGCCCATCTGCCAAAAAGAGATGATTGAGAACCCGTCCCTGCTCCGGGGTAATGCCAAATGGTCTGCACTTCTCCTCCACGCCTTCCCGGACAAAGCCAGTTTACCTTGCGCAGCTCCTGAAACCACTGATCCTTAAAATTAATAAACGGCATATGGCCCCTTCCTCCTGATTCTTTTTTTATTCAGCCGGATATAGTTTACATGTAAACTATTATAGGATACCATTCCTGCCACGGAAAAATAAAGTGTGTTTATTAAATAAATATAAAAATTTAATAAATTTGCGCCGCTCACCTTACCTTTTCTGATCCCAATTCCGGTTCTTCATCATACCGTTCACGGACAGTCGGCCATCAAAAGCCGCTTATAGGTCCGTTCCATGCCAAACGCCCCTAACGGCGCAGTGATCAGAATCGCAAGCACAGCCACCGTAAGAACAATCTTTCCGCAGCCGAGCCCCATCGCCAGCGGCACCCGCCGATAGCCCTGGACCGTCGCCTTCGGCATATAAGCAATCATGCAGAAAAAACGTTCCTTCCGGTTTATATCCGTCCCCAGCAGACACAAAAACGCCTGCCATAGCGGAAAATCAAAACGCCGAAAATCAAAATCACGGCAGCCGCGCCTGCTTCCCATGCGTAACGGATGTCTACGGTTCCACCAGAACAACAAACAGAAGCACCTCAGCCGCTACCCACAGCTTGAGTTTGACCCGAAAGACGCGCCGCCGCCTCATGCCGTTTTCTCTGCAGGGCAATTCCGATGCTCATAACAGCCAGCAGACCTGAAAAAGGCAGGCAGCCCTTCAGCCGATTCTCCAGATCAATTATCAGGAACGAAATGCTTAAGAGAATTACTACCTTTGCAGAATCCCGGATATGGATCTTTGAAAGAATCGCGCGAGTAAAACTCCGGTCACGCCTCCGACCGCAATTCCCGTTCCAATAGAAACCGGGATGGAGAGAACGCTGCCGCAGAGAACCTTCCGCCCTGTGCCAGACCGGTAAATGCCGTAAACATGAACAATGACAAATACGTCCATCCACCGATGCACCTGCAAGAATCATCTGGTGGAATACTCTTCCTGACTCCGTACCCCTTTTCCATCAGATTCAGCATCTTCGGAACGATCACGGCCGGGGACACTGCTCCTACCACCGCTCCCATAAAGCCGCATCCAGCATGGAGATTCCCAGAAGGCGGGGTGCCAAAAGAACCATCCCCACAATTTCAAAGCAGGCCAACAAAGCACATCAGTATGGCCGGGCGCCCTTTTTTAAGTCCTGAATGTCCAGGGACAGACCTGCGCGCGTCAGGATAATGATCAGCGCAATCTGACGCAAATCCGCGGAAATTCCTAAAATGAAGCATCCAGCATGTTTAAGGCATACGGCCCAAAATCATGCCCGTCAGCAGCATTCCCAGCAGCCCGGAAGTCTGATTTTCTGAAACGCCTGGCTCGCAGCATCCCCAGAAGAAAAACCAGTGACAAACTTGTAAGCATAACAATACTAACCTCCAAATCCCTTATTTTTATTTGCAGGACAGAACCGCGCTTTTGTAATACAAAAAGCTGATAACTCCTGCACAATGCAGAAGCCATCAGCTGTAATAAGCGGTTCTGGTAACATGTTCCTACCACGGGAGACCTCCATTCCCGGGGTATAGTATAATATCAAAGGGGGGCGAAATGCAAGTATAAAATCGCCTAGCCTTCCTGCAAAAGTTCTCCTGCCTCCTCTCCAAAACGGATCAGCCGTTTCCTTCAGCCCCTCCTGATCTCCTCACATAATCCCTGTCATTGACAAGATTCACACCGTTTCCAGCGGGTCACTATTGAATCAAAAAGATGCTTTTCCTTATAAACCGTACTTCATCTCCTTCACGGATCACAGTCAGGAGCGTGAACCACGTATTTATACCGGTTTGTGCGCAGTGCACGGCCCACAAAGCTCTCCACTGATCTGAATATAGACTGCCTCCTCCCAGTCAGGCTCTTCCGTCTCTGAGAGCGGCCGCCCCTGAAGCCCCAGAGGCGCCTGTATCGAATCCGGCGGCAGACAGAATCGTCTTCGGCAGGTCTAAAAGGCTTACCACCTTCTCCTCCCGCTTTCCCTTTTCAAATTCAGCCCCTTTAATCAGCAGCGGGACGTGTATGGTTCCCTCAAAGCTGTTGCGCTTATAGTCATCATATCCATGTTCCGCCACCTCATCTGTACGGGTGAGGAAATGGCAGCCGTGGTCACTGGCGTAAATCACCATGGTATCGTCGTAGATCCCCTCTCCTTCAGCGCATCCACGACGCGGCCAAAATTCCGGTCGAGGGCATGGCAGCAGCCTAGATAATCCGGGTAGAACCGCCCCAGTCTCCCCTTCCCAGGCTCCAGATCAGAGGCGGGACAAAACCGGCGAACTGCTCCTCGGCTTCCGTCCGGCCCCTCGTAATCCCCTGGTCATTCTGGTGATGCGGTTCAATATGGGAAACCATCAGGAAAAAATGGTTTCTCATCTTCATACTCCTCAATATAGCGCACCGCGTAATCCGTCGACAGTCGGTCGGTATCCGGTAAACTCAGCTTATTTCCGTCCTTGTCAAGATATATCCGCCGTATCCATGGGAGGTGAATTCCAGCATCGGCCGCCATCAGTAGTCGTCGTAACCGCCGCGCGCCTCTCGGCCGGCACCGGAACACCATCTCATAATGGTTCTCATCTTCATCGGATGCCAGATGCCATTTCCCCGTAAGCCACCCGGTATCCGGCTTCCCGCAGATATTTAGCCCGTCTTCTGGCCGGGCGGCAGGAAACCGCATTGCGGTAGCAGCCGGTCTGTGTCGGATACAGTCCCGTCTGGAGCATGGCTCTGTGGCCGGTCCGCAGACTGGCTGGGGCGTAAAGCATTGGCAAATTCACCGCGTCCCCGCAGGCAGAGCTGATCCAGCCTGGGCGATACGGGAAGCGGCTGGCCGTTGCAGCCCAGCGTATCCGCCCGCTGCTGGTCGGAAAAGAAAATACAATGTTCTGTCTCTGTTTCATAAACTGCCTCCCTATTCTTTCACCGCACCGGCCGTCAGACCGGCAATCATATACTTTCTGAAGGAAAATAAAGATCACGAGAATCGGAACGGCTGCTCCCACGGCGGCGGCCATCACACGGCCCCAGTCGTAGTTATACTCGCCTAAATATGTCATGGCGATACCGGAAGCCAGCGTCCTCATCTCCCGTCTTATTCACAAGGGTTAAACCCCACAGGAAATCTTCCCAGGAAATCAGGAAGGAATAA
>VOFH01001899.1_pt1 | contig 41171 bp, 74 predicted proteins | sample 5384091 | NCBI WGS metagenome assembly VOFH01 (sample SAMN12384727, study PRJNA508395) | human gut metagenome | isolation source: healthy gut G | host: Homo sapiens
TTTATCGCTGGCGGCGCACTAGCGAAGATGACGCTGCCGGTACTGCCGCTTTTCTTGCAGGGGGCGTGCTCTGCAACATTTTGGTCTGCCTGGCGGTGTGGTGCGGCTTCCGCTGCAAGACGGAGAGCGGAAAAATTGATCATGATTTTTCTGGTGTCTTTGCATTTATCACCTGTGGTTTTTTGAGCACAGCGTCGCCAACATGACGCTGCTGACCATCTCGTTGTTTCTCACCTTGCGGCACGGCGGTGACCCTTGGGGATATTTCTACAATTTACTCGTCGTCACCCTGGGGAATATGACTGGGCAATTCTTTTCCTGGCAATTCCCTATTTCATGATGGCAAAGAAAAGAGAGGTGTAACTATGGGATACAAGTTATCAAAAAGAAGCTTTTGACGCGTGCCTGGCAAAGCTGTCTCAGGACTGCGATGTCTATGCACCGGTCCGCATGGCTGGCGGCAATCCGTTTTCTGATACGGACTGCATCAGGTACGGCAAAAATCAAGAGCATCGAAGAAGTGGTCTTTGATGAGAAATCGGACTACTCCTACAAAGAGATTTTGCTGCCACTCTCAGAAACCCTGTTCTATTTTACGGAGAAGGAAGTCAAAGAGGCTGATCCAAAGGAGAAGGGCGGCGTGATCTTCCTGCGGAGCTGCGACCTTCACGCTGTCAAACGCATGGACGACATTTACCTGTATAACGGTTTCGAGGATTACTATTACAAAAAGGCTCCGCGAAAGGGTGAAATTTGTTCTCATGGGCTGCAAAGCGTCCTTTGAGAACTGTTTCTGCGCTTCCATGGGCACCAATGAAAGTGGCGATTACGACCTGGCCGTGGAGCCCGAAGGGGACGGATTTCTGCTGGACTGCAAACTGGAAGAATGGCAGGAACTCTTTGCGGGTAGAGGCACAGAGAGGGCTTATGAACCGTCTCATGTTGCAGAAAAAATCCGGTCGAGGTGAAGGTTCCGGAGAATCTGTCTGCCAAGGTCCTGCTGGTCCATGCAGGATCTGTTTTACACCGAAAACGGCCAGGCCGGCGAACGGCGCCGCGTCCAGGCCTCGTGCATGATCGACGGCTATACGGAAGTGGCCGGCGGCCTCTGTTTCCGCAAGAAAGCCGGAGAACGGATGCGCTTTAAGGTCCTTCACAAGGTCCTCGATTTCAAGAAACGCTCGGGCTTCCAGATGTGCGTCGGCTGCGGCCGGTGTGATGCCATCTGTCCCGAATATATTTCCTTTACCCATTGTGTCGAAAAATTAGAAGCCGGTATGAAGGAGGTCAGCGGCCATGAATAATTCATATATGCCTTTTCGCTCAGAAATCTTAGAGGTCATCAAACATGCCGATGTGGAATATACCTTCCGCATGTCCTACGACCGCGGCGATACGCATCCCGTAAAGCCCGGCCAGTTCTTTGAGATCTCCATCCCGAAATACGGCGAAGCACCTATTTCCGTCAGCGGCATTACCGACCATTCCCTGGATTTCACCATCCGTCGCGTCGGTTCCCTTACGGAAGAAATCTTTGAAAACTACGTCGGCGGCCACTTCTTCATGCGCGGCCCTTACGGCAACGGCTTCGACGTCAATATCTTTAAAGGTAAGGAAATCGTCCTCATCACCGGCGGTTCCGGCCTGTCTCCGGTCCACGGCGTCATCGACTACTTCGCCGATCACATGGATGAATGCAAGAGCCTGAATATCATTTCCGGCTTCAAATCGCCGGACGACATCTTGTTCCGCGACGATTTGAAACGCTGGATCGCCGACGGCATGAACTTCATCTACACCGTCGACGCCGCCCCCGAAGGCTATGAAGGTAATGTCGGCCTGGTTACGCAGTACATCCCGCAGCTGCCGCTCAAGGACTTCGACAACGCCATCGCCGTCGTCGTCGGCCCGCCGATGATGATCAAATACTCCATTCAGGAACTCTTAAAAATCGGCTTCGATGAAGAAAAAATTTGGCTGTCCGAATCGCGAAAGATGTGCTGCGGCCTCGGCAAATGCGGTCACTGCCGCATCGGCGAGCTCTACGTCTGCCAGGACGGCCCGGTATTTAAATATACGACGGTTCGCTCGTTTATCGACTAGGAGGGAAGAACAATGATTGATATGAATTGTGGCAAGTTAAAGAAAAACGCCTTTCGCGTCACCAAAAATCGCGGCGTAACGTCCGCCCGCGTCCGTGTTCCCGGCGGCCATCTCCGGGCCGACGTCTTAGGGAAAGTTCAGGAAATCGCCGAAACCTACGGCAGCGGGGAAGTCCATTTGACCATCCGTCAGGGCTTTGAAATCTTAGGTATTCCCTTTGAAAAAGTCGACGAAGTCAACAAGGCTTTGCAGCCCATCATCGAAGAATTGGGCATCAACCAGTCGGAAAAGGGCCGCGGCTACGATTCGTCCGGTACGCGTAACATCATGGCCTGCGTCGGCAACCGCATCTGTCCCTTTGCCAACTACGATACGACGGCTCTGGCCGAACGGATTGAAAAGGCCATTTTCCCCAATGACCTTCACGTCAAAGTCGCTCTCACGGGCTGCCCCAACGACTGCGGCAAGGTCCGCATGCATGACTTCGGCATCATCGGCATGACCGAGCCCCAGTTCGACCCGACGCGCTGCATCAGCTGCGGTGCCTGTGTCAAGAAGTGCAAACAACTCTCCGTCGAAGCCTTGAAGATGGATAAGAACCGCCCTGTCCGCAACGTCGAAAAATGCATCGGCTGCGGCGTCTGCGCCCACGCCTGCCCGACTCGTGCCTGGACGCGGAGCAAGACCCAGTACTTCCGCATGACCCTCCTTGGCCGCAGCGGTAAGAAGAACCCCCGCATGGGCATCGACTTCATCAAATGGGCTGACGCCGACAGCGTCGTCAAAATCATCAGCAACGTCTATGCCTATGCCCAGAAATACATCGATCCCGAAGTGCCGGGCGGCAAGGAACACATCGGCTACATCGTCTTCCCCTTTGACCGTCCGGTGAATCAGCTTTTCCGGTATTTGGTGTTTTTGTCGTACTCTGCGCTGCCCCATTCTTGCAGGTCAAGCCAGTTGGTAAGTTGATAATTATTCTGTTTGAGAACTGGTAGCCTTGGGGGATTTTGCTGTTGATGATATCCGGCTCAACGCTTTGGTACTCTTCCAGAAGATGATGCAGCGCAGCACAGTTTCTTCGATGCGCTTTAGAGCCGGGGTCAGTCAAACCCTGGTCTGCAGCAGCAGTTTCACTTTTCGCAGTCAGCTTTTCCCAGATACAGCTTCTTTCCATTGACCAATTTATAATAGTAGGTCGTGCCTATGGTAGACGTAGAAAGCTTCTCTCCGGCAGTTCCAACAATCTGTGGCGATATTGCTTGGCAAGAGATTCTCAGACTTTCTAAAGTCGGCCATGATATAGCCGGATGCTGTTATACATTTTTACTTCTCCCTTCCTTTATTTACATTATTTTAGCATTACGTGAGCGGAAAAGCAAGCTGTTTTTATGTGCCATTTCTATTTGACGCATTTTTGAAACGGTTACGCATATGCTAGTGTCAGGCGGCGGGGCTGCTTAACAAAACAGGACAAATCAGGCGAAACTGCGTAACACTCCCTTTGCAGAGAGGGGGTCAGTTACGCATATGCTGGTTTCAGCAGCAGCAAACTTAACAAAACAGGGCAAATCAGCCGAAACTGCGTAACACTCCTTTGCAGAGAGGGAGTCAGTTACGCATATGCCAGTGCCTGGCAGCGGGCTGCTTAACAAAATAGGGCAAATCGACCGAAACTGCGTAACTCCCTTTGCAGAGAGGGGTCAGCTACGCATATGCCAGTGCCAGGCACCGGGCTGCTTAACAAAATAGGGCAATCGACCGAAACTGCGTAACACTCCCTTTGCAGAGAAGGGGCAGTTACGCATATGCCAGTGCCTGGCAGCAAGCTGCTTAACAAAACAGGGCAAAACGACCGAAACTGCGTAACCTCCCCCTTTGCAGAGAAGGGGCAGTTACGCATATGCCAGTGCCTGGCAGCGGGCTGCTTTAACAAAACAGGGGCAAATCAGCCGAAACTGCGTAACACGCCCCTCTCAAAAGCCCGCCATCCGTCCAGTTCCAAATAAAATACCAAGTTTTCTGTTGCTGGTGCAACGACTTGAAACCGTTCTTGTGCTATACTGATAGCAAAGAAAGAAGGAGTCCTCACATGAACAAATTAAATCAATTATATATGGAAATGATTCGCTATTACGAGAGCGATGCGCCACGTATCCAGCATTTTGTCAAGGTTCACTCCTTTGCCAGGCTGATTGGCGAGGCAGAGGGGCTGGACGAAGAAACGCAGTTCACATTAGAGGCAGCGGCACTGGTACATGACATCGGCATCGGAGCCGCCGAGGAAAGAAGTATGGATTCAGCAACGGCAGGTTGCGGGGAGCAGGAGGGGCCGCCCCTGGCAGAAGAAATGCTGGAAGCCCTGAATTTTGATAGGGCCGTGACGGAAAGGGTCTGTTATCTGGTGGCACACCATCACACCTATGAACCTGTGGACGGGCTCGATTATCGGATTTTGCTGGAGGCTGACGCTTTGGTCAATCTTTACGAAGAGGAAACACCGGCAGAGGGCATCAGGGAATCTTATAAACACCTATTCAGGACAGAGACGGCCCAGAACCGTCTGCAAGACCATGTTCAAATAGAGGAACAAGAAGAGGTAGAGAAATGATTGGAATCGGAATTGATACAGGCGGCACCTGCACGGACGCAGTTATCTTTGATACGAAGAGCCACAAGGTATTGTCACAGAGCAAGACACTGACTACCAGACAGGATTTGAAGGTTGGAATCCTGAGGCCCTCGGCGGACTGGACCAGGATCTCGCCCGCAACGCATCCTATATTTCTCTTTCTACCACTTTGGCAACCAACGCCTGTGTAGAGCACAAGGGAGGCAGGGCAAAGCTGGTGTTTATCGGTGTCAACCCGCAGGTTGTGAAAGAAGATGGGAGGTGAATATGGCCTGCCGCCCATGGGGGGATATCTATTTCATGAAAGGTGACGCCGGGCAGCCGGACAGTCTGGAGAACACCCCGGATTGGCAGAAATTCGAAGAGGACATTGTACAGGATTTCAGAGACTTTGACAGCGTGGCGATCGTCCAGATGAATCCTAAATACAACGACGGTGAGTACGAGATCAAAGCGGAACAGATCATCAAAAAGACGTTGGGTCTCCCTTGCGTAAGGGGTATGACCTGTTTCAGGAGCTGAACGTACAGAAGCGAGGCGCGACTGCGCTGCTCAATGCCAGATTGCTACCTGTCATGGAGGATTTCTTTGATTCTATCGAAGGATCCCCTAGCGGAACTGGGGCTGGATCTGCCTATAGTCATCGTCAAAAGCGATGGCAGCATCATGAGTCGTGAATTTGCCATGAGCCGTCCGGTGGAGACTTTGCTCTGCGGTCCTGCGGCTAGCATCATCGGCGCCATGGAACTGTCCAAATATCAGGACGCTTTGACTGTAGATATGGGTGGTACCACTAGCGACGTGGCCATGGTCAAAGACGGCATCCCCGTTACAAGCGAGAGTGGTATTTCTATCGGCGAATGGAAGACCATGGTCAAAGGCGTCTCCATCGACACCTTTGCTCTGGGCGGCGACAGTGCCGTAAAATATAAGAGGGGCAGCTCTATCTTGATAACCGACGCTGTGTGCCGCTGTGCATGGCGGCCAGCCAGTATCCGAAAATGCGTAAAGCGCTGAAAACACTGGTGTTGATGGATCGCCCCTTTGATTATCCTGCCCACGAGTTCTTTATGCTGGTGAGCCTCCCCACAAATCTGGATAAATACACACCGTCGGAACGGAAATTTATCCAAGCCCTGGAGGATGGACCGCTGATTTACAGAGAGGCTGCAGCGGCAATCGGAACCAGTCCCCATGTCCTGAACATGAAACGGTTGGAAGATGAGGGGACGGTCATCCGTATCGGGATGACGCCCACCGATGTGATGCATGTCTATGGGGACTACACAGAATTTGACAGCGAGGCATCCAGGATGGGCGCTGCGTACCTTTCGGCAGTGACAAAGGGGACACCTGCGGAAGTCTGCAAGGAAATCTACGATCTGACAAAATGCAGGCTATACAGCAACCTGGTCCGCATCTTTATGAAATATGAGACGGGCAGGGACTTGAATCTGCAGGAGTGTGAGGATTTAGAGAAACTAACCGCTTATATTTTTCGTCACTCTGGCCAGAATTTGGCTGACTTTGCCATCCGTCCTGTTTTTTCCACTCCGTCAAAACTGATTGGAATTGGTGCACCGACAAAGATCTTCTTAGCAGACGTTGCGAAACTGCTGGGGACAGAAGCCGACTTTCCGCAGGATGGAAAGGTAGCAAACGCCATCGGAGCTGCCATGGGCAATATCAGTACAGAGTGTTATCAAAATTGAACCGTACAAAGGCATCAAGAGCTCCTATCTGACCTACATCATCAGCGGCGGCCATGAGACCTACTCCCCTGCCGGATTATGACGATGCCCTGGTGGAAGCGAAAAAACTGCTCGCCAGTGCGCCATCCAGCGGTCGCGGCAGCAGGGGGCAGTCGGAGAAGTTGAAGTAGAAATAGAGGTAAAAGAGAACACCTATCAGAGAAACAAATATGCGCTGGCAGAAATTATCGAGACTTTGGTCATCGCAAAGAGCCATATCAGAAAAAGAATAACGAAAAGCCGAGGCGCTGCCGTTAGGGACAGTGCCTCCTCTGTACTTACATTAAAAACTGCTTCTCGAGCAGCTGGATCAGTTCGCGGATTTTTTCCGGAATGAAGTGATAATATACCTTGGCATCCTGCTTTTCGATGGTGACAAAACCGTTTGTCATCAGGAGATTCATGTGATGGGAAGCTGTTGGGGCTCCCAGCTGCAATTCTTCTGCGATTTCCAGATTGTACCTGGCGCCCTTTTTGAGCAGAGCTAGGATCTCAAAACGGCTTTTATCAGAGAGCATCTTCAGACTGGATAGGAGAGAGGCTTTTTCCTGCTCCTGCAGGCTGCCGAAGCCATAGGCTTTGTTGACGAAAACACCGTAAAATCCTACAGTGGAGAGACCCCATTCCAGCACTGGAGAAATGATGGATGGGTAGATGGTCTCAATGCCTGGAAACTTGCCCATGATATCCTGAAAGACAGCGTGCTGAAAGCCTTCGGTTGCCAATTTCTCCAGCAGACCGTCGATGGCAGTCTGATTCTTGGAAACAGCATATTCATAGGCGGGAAGATTTTGTTTATAAATTTCAATCATGGATTTCACATATCGCTTTGGGTCACCTAACAGCATCATGGTTTTCCACTTTGAAGAATCAGAAATTTCCGGCTGCTGATTGAGAAAATCGATGCGGCTTTCTAACGTGGTAAGGTCCGGTGCCATACCGTCCCCTGTTGATTTCATCCACAAACATCTCTGAGAAAGTTCGCAGAATCTGCTCTTCGCTGATCTGATCCACCTGGTCGATCCAATGGGGATTTTCGACGATGCTGGCCATGACGATGTAGGTGGTGTCCATATCCAGATCCATGGAACCGAACAAGACCTCTTCATCTATATGGGGTTCGTATTTTGTGGCAAAGTCGTCGGCATATTGGTTGATCAAAGGGTAATTGTGATCGTAGAAAAGCTGTCCATCCACACCGAGGCGATTGAGTGCCTCGACGGTCTCCCTCACAAATGTCATCTTTATATTTGATATAGCAGCACAATCCGATGGTCTCCAAGATAGGATTGAGTTCTTTCTTAAACTTCATGTTGCAGCTCCTTTCTTGCACGTATTAACATTATACCATGAATATTCCTTGCAGCGAAGCTGTAGGATCTATGCGTTCATTATACCCCACAGAAATTACGGAAGGAAGGATTATTTTCCAGCAACTGTTCATAAGCGGCCATGCCCTTTACTGCACCATTTTCCATGTAGATCACTTGATCATAGCGCGAAAGCAGAGCGGGATTCAGGGAATGGGTGATGGTGACCACAGTCAGGTCCTCTTGCGCCAGCAGCGTATTTTCAATCTCTACGGCAGTTTTGGGATCCAAAGCAGAAGTTCCTTCGTCCAAAATGATGACTTTGGCATCCCTGATGAGGGCTCTGGCCAGGGCGACTCTCTGACGCTGGCCGCCGGAAAGGCGATTGCCGTTTTCGCCGACCTGGCTGTCCAGGCCATTTTCCAGCTGGGGCAGAAATTGACTGACACCGCTGGCCGATAGGCCTGCTGCCATGTTTCTTCATCAAAATCTCCAACCAGAGCGATATTGTTTTTAATCGTATCATTGAAAAGATACACACTCTGATGGAGGACGGAGAGGATAGACCCCAAGTTCCTTGTATCCAGCAGGCGCAGAGAATCTTCATCGTACAGTATTTCCCCTGATAATCTCGGTAGTAGCCAGAAAGGATTTTGATCAGGGTACTTTTTTTCCGCAGCCACTGTGGCCGACCACAGCGTATTTTCCCCCTTTGACAAAACGCAGGCTGACGTGATGCAGGGCGTCGAGGTTTCCATCGTAAGAGAAGGTCAAGTCTTGTGCTGCAATTTCCCTTTCAAAGGACGGATCTTTGCCATGTTCTGCCTCAACCTCTGTATCTGCATAGTCGCACAGACGCTTCACGATGGGTTTGACGCTTTTGATTTTAGGTAGGTTCTCCATAATCAGCAGGACCGGCGTCAAAAAGAACCGCTGAGCTGAAGGAGAGCCATCAGGTACCCATGGTGATGGAACCTTTGATTACGAAGAAAGCCGAGGTAAAGATGACGACCACGACGCAGAGATAGGACAGGGTGTCAGAGAGACCTTCGTTGAGAGCAGTCACTTTGTCGGCAGCAATTTTGCAGTCCGCAGTCCTCTTGTTCTCGTCCTCAAACTTCAGCCGCATATTGGGCAGCAGGCGATAGCTCCTGATGACTTCAAAGCCGGAGAGGATATCCTTTGTTTTTTCCGTAAACCTTGCCAACTGGCGGGATACGGCATCCTGCCTCTTCTCCAGCAGCTTCCCCATCAGAGCAGGCACGGCGAACATCAGCAGCAGCGTCCCTAACAGGATGGCAGTAACGGCAGGACTGAGAACCAGCAGCAGTACCAGAGTAGATACGAACATGACGATGACCTCGATATTGAGCATGAGGGGAAGGATGTAATTTTCCTCGATAATCTTTACGTCATTGATTAAACTGGAGATATAATCCGCTGTATTCGTCTTGTAGAATTCACCTGGATACTGATGCATCACGCCTTCGTAAACATCACTGCGTATCTGCCGCGTCATCCTCTGCACCAGAAGTTTGGATGCCAGCGAACCAAAGTAATTCATCAGACAGAGCAAAATCATATAGCAGGCTGCAAAGAGCAGCAGTTTCTTAAATAGCGCCATATCTCCAGACACAGCAGTATCCGTCACCTGCTGCAGCAGCAGAGAGAAAAGTGGTCATCAAAGCTACTGTGCAAAGCAGCAGGGCAGCGGCCAGTAGTAGCTTATTTCTCTTCCAATACCGTTTCATCATTACCTCCTTGGTTTCATGTTAATCTAATAAGTTTTATTTCTATAGAATATAACATGATATTTTATCTATGTCAAACTAATTTTACGAACAACAAACCATATTTCTCTGACGAGGTAAGAGAAATATGGTAAAATAGAGGAAGGAGGCAGTAATTATGAAGATAAGAACAGCGACCACGGCGGATATGGATGTCATATGTAGATTATATGATACGTTATTTCAGGAGATGGCGGATCTGCAGGCGGACTATTTTCAGATGACCAGCCAGAACCGGGATTTCCTCTCCTCCATCATTGAAGAAGAGAAAGGGATGTCCTGCTGGCGGAAGAGGCGGATCGGCTCATCGGTTTTGCCCTGGTGCAGCAAAGCAGCACGCCGCCTTTTGGCTGTCTCGTGCCACACCGATACGCCTACCTGATGGATGCCTGTGTCACAGAAAGTGAGAGGAGCAGAGGTGTCGGAAGACTGCTGATTGAAGCCGTAAAGACCTGGGCAGAAGAGCGACGTCTGGATTACGTAGAACTGAACGTATTGAGCAACAATAGGAGAGCCATTGCACTCTATGAACGAGAAGGCTTTACAGAAGAGATGCGCACCATGCGCTGCAAATTAAAAAGGACGGCTGAGGCCGTCCTTCTCTGTCAGATGATTTCTACGACTTCCAGGTCTTTGCCGGCGACGCGGAATCTGACTTCAAAATCGGCAAAGCCGAATCCGTAGATTCGCATCGGGTCCTCCTGGTAAGAAGGCCTGGGGTCCTGTGCCAGGATGGAATACAGTCCGTCCTGCAGTGTCTGAGGGATTCTGGCAAGGAAGCTTGGGGCGCAATGGTGACGGACAGACGGTGTCCCTGGGTATGATCGGCAAAACCGCAGACGGCGTCCGGGTGACAGTCTGCAGGAATATACGGCTTGATGTCGTAAATGGGCGTGCCGTCCATCAGGTCTGCGCCCCAGACAGAAATGACAGTTCCTGACCTGGGATCTGTTCTGATGGCTTCTATTTTACGGAGGAAAGACCTAGGGGTTGGGTCTGAAGGGCGATCTGGTAGCAAAGACTCCCATTCGCTGATTTCCGCCCAGGCGGGGAGGTCTGACCGTAGGAGACCAGCCGCTTTCTACATTTTCTGAAAATCCCCATATAATCCAGAGATGAGAGAAGTCGGACAGTCCGCGGAGGGCCTGGGGACTTCGAAACGCCTCTTCAAAGACGATTTCACTTCTCAATGTTTCCGTCAGCCCGCTTTGGCGGGGAATTCCAAACTTTGATGGAAAAACGCTGCGGATGTGGGCAATGGGTCTCAATGTAAGATCTGTAGTCATGGAGCACCTCTTTTCTGAAATGATAGGTACTATTATACTGAATCTCTATTGAAAATTCAAATCATTGTGATAAACTAAAAAAGGAGAATGACGCGGACTTAAGCTTATTTATGTCGCTGAAGAGGAGAACGAATGAAGAACTTGAAAGAACAAAATGACATACAGACAGGGACACAGAGCCACCAGGAAGAGATCGAGTATCTCAAAGAACTGGCAAAGCGAAAAGACAAGGAACTGGAAGGCGTTATCGGCGCAGCGGCCGACGCAGTAGGTAAATTTATCTGCAATCCAGAATTCACAATTTTGTACTATACAGAAGGTCTGGCGAGTTTGGTAGGGACGACGAGAGGGCGTATAGAAAAAGAAGGGTTTGACAGCAGTCGGTACATCCACCCTGACGACTATGAATATGTCATGGAAAAGACCGCCAAAGCGATAGAAAAAGTAAACCCACCACTTTGACTTATCGACTGAAACATCTGAGCGGAAAGGATGTCTGGGTAAAGGCAAGGGTCATTTTTCTCGAAGAACTTTATGAAGATCAATATCCCATCGCTTTTTTTGTCTACACGGACATCACGGAACTGAAGGAAGCCAATGCGAGAGCGGAGGAACGATATCAGAGCTTGATCGAAACCTATGACGAACAGCTCTGCGGTATTATCTGGTTCACCATAAGCCGCCGTCCGGTTTTGCGATATATGAATTTTAAATCTTTAGAATGCCTGGGATTCACATCGAAAGAGGATTTCGAGAAAAAGAATCAGTGTGAGATGCTTTCCTACATATTTGATGAGGATCGGGACAAGTTCACCAACGCTTTAGAGAACCTAAAAAGATGAAGGAGATGTTACGAGTCTGGACGTTCGTTTTCAGTCGTCTACAGGAAAGATTGTTTGGACGGTCTGCAATATTATGTTGAAGCGTGCTATGTCCGGAACACTCTTATACTACATGGTGTTTACCGACATCACCCTCAGAAGGAAGAGGAACTGAATCTGCGGGCGGAGCAGGAGAAGATTAATATCGCCTTAGAAAATACCGACATGTTGATCTGGCAGTATGATATTGAAGAGAAAAGATGCAGTATCAGAGAAACTCCGCCAGATATTTTGGCATTGAGGATGTCGTCTATAACGTGCCGCAATCTTTTTTTGTGGAAGCGGGGTTTGTACACGATGACTCCATCAGTGATTACTTGAAATTATACCAGATGGTAATCGACGGAGAAGAACACGCTCAGGCGGATATCCACTTTCTGGACGAAAAGAACAATGACCTGTGGCTGCGAATCATGTTGAGACGGGTTACTGACCGGGGTGCGTCTTTCAATCAAGTAATCGGCTGCGGCGTCAATATCACAGAAGAGAAGGTCAAAGAAGAGCGTTATGTAGAAGAACTGGTATATATGAGCGGTCTGCAGAGTGAAGATCTTCTGGCTAAATTCCGCGCAGATCTGACGCGCAACATCGTAGTGGACTATGTGGGCAGCAGTGATGTGCTGCTGGCAGACGATAGTATGACCTATTCCGGTGTTATAGAAGAGGTCGCTTCCGATATGGTAGCGGATGACATGAAGGAGAAATTCAGAGAATCTCTCAGCATCGGTTCGCTGATGTCGCTTTACTATGAGGGAAAAAACGAGTATGCTATAGAATACCAAAGACGTATGAAAAACGGCACCCTCTGCTGGGTGAAAACCTATGCGAAGATTTTTAAAAGTCCAGAGCAGAACGACATCATGTGCTTTTTTATATACCTACAACATTAACGGTTCTATGCTGAGTCAGTTTGCATTGCAGGCAATTGTAAACACGACTTATGATTATGTAGGCATCATCGACCGGGAGTTAAATCGATTTTATTGCCTGGCCCGTTCCAATCAGGACTATTTGCCGGAGGAAAGCGATGACTACGATGCATCCAATATCGCCTTCGCCCAAAAATATCGGGAATTTTTCCCAAGCGAGGAAGAATACCTGATTGTCAGAGACAATGCACAGATGGAAGCAGTGGTCAAGGCACTGGAGCAGAAGCAGGTCTACGAATTTAATGAGAAGATATGGAACAGAAAGAAAACGGTGCTTCACACCTACAGACTGAGTTACAGTTATATTGACGGAGAAAAAACACAGATTCTGGTGCGGCGCGCCAACATCACGGAGTCCATCCTGGAGGAGCAAAAACAGCAGGATCTGCTGCGAAACGCTTTAGCGCAGGCGGAACAGGCCAGCAATGCCAAATCCGATTTCCTGTCCAGGATGAGTCACGAGATCAGAACGCCGATGAACGCCATCATCGGCATGTCCGCCCTGGCTGCACAGTGTGTCAATGACCCGGAACAAGTGGCGGACTGCATCTCCAAAGTGGGGATTTCTGCCAGGTTTTTGCTATCGTTGATTAACGATATATTGGATATGAGCAGGATTGAAAGCGGCAAGGTCGTCGTCAAGCGGGAAAAAATTCCTTTTGAAGAGTTTATCAACGGGATCAACACCATCTGTTATGAACAGGCAGAAGAGAAAGGCATCGACTACGAGTCCATATTGACCAGTTTTACAGAAGATTACTATATCGGCGATGCCATGAAGCTGCAGCAGGTGTTGATCAACATCATCTCTAACGCTATCAAATTCACTCCATCCGGCGGAAAAGTGCAGATGATCATCCACCAGGGCAGAATCAAAGACGGCAAGGCGAGAATGACCTTTACAATCAATGATACCGGCATTGGCATCAAAGAAGAGTTCATGCCTCATTTGTTCGATCCTTTTGAACAGGGCAATGATAATACAGCGCGTTACAGCGGGACGGGTCTGGGTCTGGCCATTTGCAAGAACCTGATCAACATGATGGGCGGCCATATTTCGGTCAACAGCATCGAAGGAGTTGGATCTGAATTTACGGTGGAATTGGATTTGGAACTCTGCGAAGAGACAAAACGGATCAGCCGCAGTAAGGCAAAGATTAATTTTGCCAAGCTGTCCGCTCTGATTGTCGATGATGAAATTACGGTCTGTGAGCACACGAAGAACATTTTGTCCGATATGGGCATGAAAGCAGAGTGGGTTGACAGTGGAGAAGGAGCCGTAGAAATTGTCAGAAGAAAGTGGGAAAAAGAATACGTATTTTGACGTGATTTTCATCGACTGGAAAATGCCGGGCATGGATGGTATTGAGACGGCGAGAGAAATACGTAAAATCGTCGGGCCGGAAGTGACGATTATCATCATGACCGCTTATGACTGGGTTTTCTATTGAACAGGATGCCAAAAGGCTGGTGTCAACATGCTGATCTCAAAGCCTCTGTTCAAGAAATCACTGACTTCCACGTTCCAAAAATCTACACGGAAAGAGAGCAGAAGCAGGAAGCGGCAAAACCGATGGAGTATGATTTTACGGGTAAGACGATTCTGCTGGTAGAAGATCATGTGCTCAACATAGAAGTGGCAAAACAGTTACTGATGAACAAAGGCGCCAAGGTGGAAGTCGCTGAAATGGCCTGGTGGCCATTGAAATGTTCGCCACTTCGGCGGTGGATTATGACGCGATTCTCATGGATATCCGCATGCCGGTCATGAACGGTTTGACGGCTGCCAGATCCATCAGACAGTTAAAGAAAAAGAAAAAAGACAGTGCCGATTATCGCTATGAGCGCCAACGCCTTTGATGAAGATGTAGAGAAATCCCGGGCAGCAGGTATGAACGCCCATCTGGCGAAACCAATCGAACCGCAGCTGCTTTATGCGACACTGCAGGAATTCATATTTCCAGAAGAAGAATAGAACGAAAAAGGGAGAAACAGGTTTTCTCTCTTTTTTATTCTGCCCCCGATTCGGTGTCTTCCTCCTCGATTTTTGCCAAAATGATGATTTTGCCAAATTGGAAAAAAGTTTTTGAGCAAGCAATTGCAAGGGTTGCAGAAGTTTTTTGAAGAAATTCTGCTGGATTTTAATGAGAAATGGCTGAATTCCAATGACAAAAAGAGTTTTCAAAATTAGCTTTTTTGACGATTTTAGCAAAAAACAGTGCAGTGCAGTAGCAGTGCAATAGGGAAAGAGGAAGGCTAAAAGCCTTCCCCTCTGCTTTGTATTATACTCTTGGCAGTCCGTCGAAACTGATCTGCAGTTCTTCATCGGTAGGGATGTGATCGCTCATCTGACCGTTGTTGAACTGTTCATAGGCTTTCAGATCGAAGTAGCCCGTGCCGGTCAGACCGAAGAGAATTGTCTTTTCTTCCCCTGTTTCTTTGCACTTCAGCGCCTCGTCCATCGCTGCCTTGATTGCGTGGTTGCTCTCTGGTGCAGGCAGAATGCCTTCAATTCTGGCGAAATCCTCTGCCGCCTTGAAAAACCTCTGTCTGCTCTACACTGCGGGCTTCTATCAGTCCCTGATCGTACAGCTCGGAAAGAACAGAACTCATGCCGTGGTATCTGAGGCCGCCAGCGTGATTGGCACTTGGAATGAAGCCGCTGCCCAGGGTGTACATCTTGAAAGCGGGCAGACCATGCCGGTGTCGCAGAAATCGTAGGCGTACTTGCCTCTGGTCAGACTAGGGCAGGAGGCGGTTCGACGGCGATGAAACGGTAGTCCTTTTCCCCGCGAAGTTTTTCACCCATGAATGGAGAAATCAGTCCGCCTAAGTTGGAGCCGCCGCCGGCGCAGCCGATGATGATATCCGGTGTGATGCCGTATTTGTCCATGGCCGTCTTTTGTCTCCAGACCGATGATGCTCTGGTGGAGCAGGACCTGTGATAGCACGCTGCCCAGCACATATCTGTAGCCTTCCCGGCTGGTAGCGGCTTCTACGGCTTCAGAGATGGCGCAGCCCAGGCTTCCCGTGGTTCCGGGGTGGTCGGCGAGGATCTTGCGGCCGACTGCCGTTGACTCGGAAGGGGATGGCGTGACCTTTGCGCCATAGGTCCGCATGACCTCCCGTCTGAACGGCTTTTGCTCGTAGGAGACCTTTACCATGTAGACGTCACAGTCCAGCCCCAGATAAGAACACGCCATGGAAAGCGCCGTTCCCCACTGGCCGGCGCCTGTTTCTGTCGTCACGCCTTTGAGCCCCTGCTCTTTGGCGTAATAGGCCTGGGCGATGGCGGAGTTCAGCTTGTGGCTGCCCGAGGTGTTGTTGCCCTCGAATTTATAATAAATTTTTGCCGGTGTCTGCAGACGTTCTTCTAAGCAGTAAGCTCTGACAAGCGGTGCAGGGCGGTACATCTTGTAGAACTCTTGTATTTCCTGCGGAATATCGAAATATGCCGTGGTGTCATCCAGCTCCTGTTTGACCAGCTCGTCACAGAAGACGCCCCGCAGTTCGTCAAAGGTCATGGGCTGCAGGGTACCCGGGTTGAGCAGGGAGCTTTTTTCTTCATGTCGGCCCGGACATTGTAATACTGGGTCGGCATTTCGTGTTCCTCGAGATAAATTTTGTAAGGGATCTTCTTTGTTTCGTTGTTCATTTTGTGTGCTCCTTTCAATTTTACACTGGACAGGAGCAAAAGCGTCGTATTTCCACCAAATCAGAGATTTGGGGAATTCTGACGGCTGATTACCGACGATTTGCTTATGCAAATCGGGTTAGGGCAAACAAAACTCCTGTCCCAGACAAACTTCTGCTGGGACAAGAGTAATAAGTTCTCTATGCGGTGCCACCCGGCTTGGCGTAACAAAATTACGCCCGCTCTGCGCATACTACCATATGCCGATTTTGTTAACGGAGTATCTTCTCCGGCGCCCCTACTAAACGGTTCCATCGTTCGGTTTGCCCTCAGGAGTCCATTCGGCTCTGGCCTTCCATGCTGCAATCTCACCACCTGCAGCTCTCTCCTATGTAAGTATCAAAGCTTACTACTCTCCCTCAAAGGTTTGTCTGTGTTATTTAATTTTCTATAGTAACATGCAAAATTGACGCTGTCAACAATAATTTGTGAAAAATCACAAGTTTTAATTAAATACATATGGTAAGTTGACAAATGTCAAATCTCAGCCCAGACTGACGTCCAGAATCATCATAATTAAAAATCCCGCGATGAAGCCTAAAGTGGCTGTTTTGTCGCCTTCACAGCCCTGTGCCTCGGGCAGAAGTTCCTGCACTACCACGTAGATCATGGTGCCGGCAGCAAAAGCCAGGAGCAGAGGCATGAAGGATGTAATAAACGTCGTCACCACGGCGGCGAGAACGCCGAAGATCGGTTCAACGATGGCAGACATGCTGCCGATCAAAAACAACCTTTGCCCATGCCGTCTTTGATGAGAGGCAGAGCTACGGCAGTGCCTTCGGATAGTTCTGAATACCGGATACCCAGAGCAAGGGGCTATTGCGCCGAGAACAGCGCCGGGTCAGAGGTATCCGACATAGCCAGAGAGAAAGCAAGACCGACAGCCATTCCCTCAGGAATGTTGTGTATGGTAATAGCCATGACCAACATCAAAGTGCTCTGTTTTAGTTTGGTCTGCTGGACCCGTCTGCAGCCGCCTTAAGTATTGTTTTTTAGAATAGCGTCGGCAAATAGCAGTAAAATGACACCCAGGAGAAATCGCATGTCATGACTAGCCAGCTGATTTGACCGTTTTGTTCAGCTATTTTCTATTCCGGGAAGCAGTAAAGACCAGACTGAGGCCGCAATCAGACGCCGCCGGCAAACCTAAGAATATACATTGAAAGGTATTGCCAACTTCTTTTTTGACCCAAAACATTTAAGGCACCCAGAGTGGTTACCGAGAAGGTAAACAGGGTGCCGATCAATGCCCATGTTATTCCATTCATATCAATTTATCATCTCCTTTGATATATCAATATGAATATTCTGGAATATTGTGCATATATTTATCTAATTTGCCCACTGCCGGAAATCACATATTTGTAGGAGACAAGCTGGTTTACACCCATGGGCCTCTGGCGTGGAGTTTCTGGGTGGAAATGCCGATCTCTGCCCCAGTCCCAGCTCGCCGCCGTCGGTGAACCTGGTAGAAGCGTTGTGATAGACTGCAGCAGAATCTACGGAAGCCAGAAAACGGTCTGCCGCAGCCTGGTCAGAGGTGACGATGCAGTCGCTGTGGTGAGACGAATATCTTTCAATGTGGTCGATGGCATCGTCGATGCTGTTCACGATTTTGACGCCCATGATGTAGTCCAGATATTCACGGCTCCAGTCTCCCTCGGAAGCTGCTTTGGCATGGGGCAGCAGGCGGCAGGCCGATTCGTCTGCTCTCAGCTCCACGTCTTTTCGGCCAGCTTTTCGGCCATGGCAGGTAAAAAGACCGCCGCAATCTCTTTGTGGACCAAAAGCTTTTCTGCCGCATTGCAGACGGAAGGCCTGGAGGTCTTTGCGTTAAAAACGATATCAAGGGCCATGGAGATGTCGGCGGCTCGATCCACGTAAATGTGGCAGTTACCGACACCGGTTTCTATGACCGGCACTTTGGCATTGTCTACGACTGATCTGATCAGACCGGCGCCGCCTCTGTGGAATGAGTACATCGAGATATTCTGTCAAAGCCATCATTTCAGCGGCGGATTCCCCTAGAGGTATCTTCCACCAGCTGGATGCAGTCTGCGGGCAGGGCAGTGGAGGGAAAGCATCTCTCATGACCCCGGTGATGGCCATGTTGGAGTGAAAAGCTTCTTTTCCGCCTCTGAGGATGCAGGCGTTGCCTGCTTTGATGCAGAGGGCTGCGCAGTCGCTGGTCACGTTGGGACGAGCTTCGAAGATGATGCCGCAGACACCAAGGGGAACGGAAGTCTTCTGTACGTGAAGACCGTTTGGAAGAACTCGTTCTTCCAAAACCTGACCCACAGGATCGGGCCACTTGAGACGGCGATGACAGCGTCTGCCATGGACTCGATGCGTTCTTCACTTAGAGAAAGCCGGTCAATCATGGAAGGTGACAAGCTGCCTTTGGCTGCTTCTACGTCCAGGGCGTTGGCGGTTAATATATCAGCCTTCTTTTGCAGCAGGGCAGAAGCGATTAATTCTAAAGCTTCTGTCTTCACTGAAGAATCTTCTATTCGAAGGGTTCTGGCGGCGGACTTTGCCAGAGCGCCCATGTTTTCTAAATTTGTCATAAATGATTTACCTCCCGGCTTTAAAAATAGTTCCAATTGTCTGCCCCTCAAATAGGGGATAGAGGTTAGCTGGATTATCTCCTTTGATGACACAGCAGGGAATGCCGGCTCCAGTGGAGACTTTTTGCTGCGCTGACTTTAGTAGTCATGCCGCCAGTGCCGAAAATTGAACCGGCGCCCCCTGCCAAAGCTTCCACCTTCGCATCAATTTTTTCTACGACAGGGATGCGGCGAGCGTCGCTGTGCTTTCGCGGATCTTTGTCGTAGAGTCCGTCGATATCGGTGAGAATCACCAAGAGGTCGGCGCCAATCAGCTTGGCGACGATGGCGGAGAGATTGTCGTTGTCGCCGAAATTGTTTCCCTCCAACTCGTCTGTTGCGACGGTATCGTTTTCGTTGACTACAGGAATGATGCCCATATCGATCAGCTCTGTAAAAGTATTCTGCACGTTTTGACGTCCCACCTTGTTGTCAACCACGTCGGCTGTCAGCAGAACCTGCGCGACGGTATGATTGTATTCGCCGAAGAATTTGTCATACATGAACATCAGTTCACACTGTCCGATGGCAGCCAGGGCCTGCTTTTTTACTGGTCTCATTTGGACGGGCCTTTAAATTGAGTTTTCCCACGCCTACACCGATAGCCCCCGAGGAAACCAGGGTGATTTCCTTGCCGGAGTTCTGCAGGTCAGCGATGACCTTGCAGAGGTTTTCGACGTGGCGGATGTTGATCTTTCCGCTGGGATGGGTCAAGGTAGAAGTTCCCACCTTGATGACGATTCTTTTGCTTTCCATAATCCTATTCATAAAAATCTCCAGGCTTCGGCCTAAAATTCCGTTCATCTGTGCGATGAGGATGCCGTAATTGGTAAACGGTACCCCCTGGTCTTCTGCTGATTCCTGTCTGCAGACCATTTCTCTTTCACCTAACATACAGCCCCCACAGTGGACTACCAAGGCGTACGCCGATAGATCCTGGGGGAAATGCCCGCCGCTGGTGAATTCAAAGAGCAGCTTTTTACCGCTGTACTTTTTGATCCAGCCGGGCAGCTTGACGGTTCCGATATCCTCGCACTGCCTGTGATGGGTACAGCCTTCGGAGATTAAAACGGTGTCGCCGTCTTTCAGCTTGTTTAAATACTGGGCGCCGTAAACAGCCGTGTCCAAAATACCCTTTGAATCTGGCAAACAGAATGGAGAAGGAGGTCAAAGGGACGCTGTCAGGCACGATTTCCTTGACCTGCTGGAAAGCCTGGCTGTCGGTGACTACCAAGGCTGGCGGCTCTTTCAGTGCGTTAAGACAGGCCGAAAGCTCTGCAACTTGCGTTACCATGGCGATGGCCTGCGTATCTAAGATGTCCCGTATGGTCTGCACCTGGGGCAGAATCATTCTCCTTTGGGCGCCGAAGCGTCGATGGGCGTCACCAGGACGACGATGTCGCCGTCAGCAATTTTGTCTGCAATCAGCTTTTATTGCTCTCCAGAGGCTTGCCGATTTCTGCAATCTTCTCTTTCAGTTCTGTAATACCTTGACCGGTAAGGGCGCTGACCAGGATGTGAGGAAAATCGTACTGTTCCTTATCCTCCCCGTCAGCGCCTGTAATGAGGGATTCCATGTCGAGGTCCACTTTGTTCAGGACTACGATATAAGGTATGTTCTTTTTCTTGAAAAGCTTTATCAGCTCAGATCTTCTGCGGCAGGACCCACGAAATTGTCGATGACCAGCACTGCAACATCAGTCATGCCCAGTATCTGGTAAGATTTTGCCACTCGTTTCTCTCCTACTTTGCCGTCGTCGTCGAAGCCGGGGGTGTCGATGATCACTACCGGCCCCAGGGGCAGCAATTCCATGGCCTTTTTGACTGGGTCTGTGGTGGTGCCTTTTACCTCTGATACGATAGATAAATCCTGCCCAGTGACAGCGTTGACCACACTGGATTTTCCAGCGTTGCGTCTGCCAAAGAAACTGATGTGCAGTCTGTTTGCACTGGGGGTCTTATCAAAATCTAAAGTCTCTTTTTCCATCTTCAATCTCCTTGATATACTCTTCCGCAATCTGGCGGACTTTTTTTCTTTCGGGATGTTGGTGAGCTCCTTGTCGATGAGAGCTTCGCCGACGGATCTGGTCTCAGGGCTTGCGTAATCGACCAGGTATTCTTTCAGGGTCATCAGCGCGTTAGGATGACAGCAGTTCTGAATCTGGCCGTTTTGCACAGAGTCATGAAGCGGTCTCCCGTCCTGCCTTCTCTGTAGCAGGCGGTGCAGAAGCTCGGAATGTAGCCCATATCCATCAGCCATTTGACCACTTCATCCAGAGTTCTCTTGTCGTCGGTTTCGAACTGCGCGGAGTTTTCTTCTTCTGGTTCCGGCTCGTCGTAGCCGCCGACGCTGGTCTTGGAAGCGCCGCTGATTTGAGAGATTCCCAGGTGCAGCGCCTTTGCCCGCATTTTCTGGCTTTCTCTGGTGGACATGATCATGCCCGTATAAGGAACGGCGATTCTGATGATGGCGATGATCTTGGCGAAGAGGTCGTCGGTGAGGCCTCCATCGACACCGGCGTCAAAATCGTCAGGGTCGATGTCGTCTGCAGGTCTGACTCTCGGCACGCTGATGGTATGCGGTCCCACGCCCTGGGCAGCTTCCAGATGCTCTGCGTGCATCAGCAGGCCTGCCAGTTCGTAGCGGTACATTTCAGGCCGAACAAAACGCCCAGACCCACGTCGTCGATTCCGGCTTCCATGGCTCTGTCCATGGCTTCGGTATGCCACGCATAGTTGTGCTTTGGACCGGTCGGATGAAGCTTTTCATAGCTGTCCTTGTGATAGGTTTCCTGAAATAAGATGTATGTACCGATGCCTGCGTCTTTCAGCATCTTGTATTTCTTCCTTGGTAGTGGCGGCGATGTTGACGTTGACGCGGCGGATGGCGCCGTTCTTATGGTTGATGGAGTAGACGGTCTTGATGCACTCCAAAATATATTCGATGGGGTTGTTGACCGGATCTTCTCCGGCTTCCAGGGCAAGAATCTCTTGTGGCCCATGTCCTGCAGGGCGATGACCTCTTTTCTGATTTCTTCCTGGGTCAGTTTCTTCCTGGCGATGTGTTTGTTCTGATGGTGGTATGGACAGTAAACACAGCCGTTGACACAGTAATTGGACAGATACAGCGGTGCGAACATGACGATACGGTTGCCGTAGAAGTCCTTTTGATTTGTTCCGCCAGGCTGCAGATTTCTTTGGTGATTTCTTCGTCTTCGCAGGCCAGCAGCACAGAGGCCTCTCTGTGGCTGATGCCTTTGCGCAGGCAGCCTTATCCAGGATTTGACGGATCAGTTCCTTGTTGTCTTTGTTTTCGTCGGCGTAAGCCAGGGAGTCCATGACTTCGTCATGGCAGATGAATTCTTCTGCTTTCAGTGATTTTGGATCATACATTTTTCTTTTCCTTTCTTTCGGGTCAGGTCCTGCAAGGGAACTTCCCCGTTAGTGACATTCTGCCCAGCGAACATGAGTGGGCGGCGGCAACACTTCGCGCCTCCGTGAACTGCGTTCCCTGCGCTGTTCGTTTTTTGCCTAGCCAAAGCAAGCTTGGGGCAAAAGGGCAGAATTTATACTGGCACTCCCGGCTTCAGCCGGAATGAAGTGCGTCGTATGAATATATTATACTAAATAATCGCCGCGGGCGGTGACTATTTCGTAGCCTATTTTTTTTCATGGAGGCGGTCAGATGACGGATACTTTCGGCAGCCTCGTCTCCAGTTGCGATTTTGCCGTCGTAGAGGAGATATTTCTCCCGCACCTCCAGCGGGGACAGGTTTGGCATGATGACGTTGGCACCTGCCGGATGCCTCTCTCCCCGACCATCGTGTTCCGCTGTGCCCAGGGCAGTGGTTGCAGGAAGCAGAACTCTTGGATGCAGCAGTCTGACTATACTGAGCAGCTTGATTGTTAGCTCACTGGAACCGGCAGGTTCACGTTCAAAAGGCGTGTTTGCCGCCGGCGAAAATGGTCGATGCCGACCATCTGCGGTCTGAATTCTCGGATCAGACATAGATCTTCGACTAGATGATCTATGGTTTGATAAGGGGAGCCGACCATAAAGCCGCAGCCGGTTTGAAAACCGATTTCCTTCAGGGCCTGCAGACAGGAAAGGCGGTGTGCCAGGGACAGTTCAGCTGGATGAAGCCTGCTGTAATGCTCTGAATCGGCTGTCTCGTGGCGCAGTAAATAGCGGTCTGCACCGGCGTAAAAGAGCTTCTGCTAGCTTTCTCTGATCCGTTCTCCCATGGAGAGGGTGATAGCGCAGTCGGGGTAACTCTGACGAATGGCGCTGACGACCTGACAGGTTCGTTCATCTGTCCAGTAAGGATCTTCGCCGCCCTGCAGGACGAAGGTACGAAATCCCAAATCATACCCCTGCCGGCAGCAGTCAAGAATCTGTCCCTCAGTCAGACGGTAGCGGCTGACTGCGTCATTGCTTCTGCGGATGCCGCAGTAGTAGCAGTCGTTTTTGCAGTAGTTTGTAAATTCAATGATGCCGCGGATGAATACCTGGCGGCCGTAGATCTGTTCTCTGGCTGCATTTGCCCGTTCTGCCAGATAGGCGGCGATTTCGCGGCTGTCGTCTGTAATCAATCTCGCCAGTTCCTGACGGGTCAGTTCTCCGCCGTCAGCCAGTTTGTCAATCAGATGTCTATTCATTGGCATAGGCCACCTTGCTGCTGATTCCGCTGATTCTGCCGATCTTGCCGGAGAGGGCGTTGATCACATCGGAAGGCGCATCGACTGCCACGCTGATGATGTGAATATTCTTCTCACGATAGGAATGCCCATCCGTCCGATGATATACTGACTGTATTGATGGAGAATATCGTTAAGCTCCTCCACGACACCGGAATCTTTGAGGATGATTGAAATTAATGCAACTCTGCTGTCCATAGTCCTTCCTTTCTTCTCGCATTTGATCATATTGTAACATAGATTTTTGGTATATTTATACACCAACTTTCCAGTGTTTAACCTTTTGGAGCAAGTCCATATTTTTCAATTTGTTATACAGGGTGCCGCGGCTGAGCCCCAGTTCCCTGGCTGCGGCGGAGACACGTTGTTTTTCTGGTTTCGCATGGCGATCAAAATGGCGCTCCGCTCAGTGTTTTCTATGACGGATAAAGGGGTGGTCTCATCGTCTTTGGTGAAACCGAAAGGCTTCATTGTAGGTGCGCTGGCCAACCCCGCAGTTCCTGAGCGATGTCTTCTTCGGTAATCTGCTTGTTCTCGTAGAAGATCGCCAGTCTCTGGGTCAGATTGCGAAGCTGCCGCATTACCCGGCCAGACATAGCCGGTCAGTAGGCGCAGGGCGCTCTGGGTGAGGTTCAGTTTTGTTTCCAGTTCGTCGCAGAAGTGATCCAGCAGCAGAGGGATGTCGCCTGAACGTCTGCGCAGAGGCGGTATGAAGAGTTCTATGGTATTCAGCCGGTAGTAGAGGTCGGAACGGAATTTCTTCTCCTCGCTGAGAAAGAAAGAGATTCTTGTTGGTGGAGGCGATAATGCCAGCCTGCAGAGGGATGATCCTGCTGCTGCCAACCCGTTCAAACTCCTTGGATTCCAGCACGCGCAACAGTTTTGACTGCATGAAGAGGCTCATATCGCCGATTTCATCTAAGAAGAATATCGCCGCCGGCTGCACTTCAAATTTGCCTGGCTTTGCTGCGTCTGCACCGGTAAAAGGCTCCTTTTCGTGACCGAAAAGTTCTGATTCTAACAAATTTTCCGGAATGGCTGTGCAGTTGATGGTTACGTAAGGTGCGTACTGCTCATTATATCGTCTATTGTGAATCGCGCCGGCGATGATTTCTTTGCCAGTTCCGTCTCGCCGATAATCAAAACAGGCAGATGACTGCCGGCTGCTTTCTTTTGATTTCTCAATCAGATCTTTGACTGTAGGGTCTTCGCCGACAAAGTCGTGAAAGGTGTAGCCGCTTTCTATGCGGGAGATACTGTTGTAGATTTCTCCCAGGTCGTCAGGCCCGCCGCTGTCGCTGCCTGCGAACATACGCTTGACTCGCTGCAGATTGCGGAAGACGATAGTGCCGATGGCGCCGATGATCTGCCCGTCCTCTTCAATAGGGAAAAATATTGGAGACGCATTTGCGCCCATGAATTTCTAACAGCAGGCCGGTTGAGGCTCTGCCTGTTTTCATCACGTTCGAAAAGGAGAAATGTTGTCCAAAATGGTGATATCCTGGCCGATGACATTGGTGCCTTTGGGCATGTCTTTGTAAGAACTTTCACTGATGTGAACAATCTTGCAGTCCGTATCGATGAGAATGGAAACATCGAAGAGATTGTTCATCAGTTCATCCAGGATGCCTCCGCGGGTATGCATGTCTTTTTTGTCAGATGAATCTTGTTCATAGAAAACCTCACTGTACAATTTTATTAGGTGTTATTTTAACATGTGTTCAAGATTTATACAACCTGTCATTGGCAGAAAATTAGAAACATTGAATTTCAGAGGTTTTTAATCTTGGCACGGCACTTGCTTTAGTATGTGTCATCAGAAAACGAAAGGAAGTAATGATTATGAGTCAGAGACCTGTTCTAACAGCAGAAGAGAGAAAAACTCCCTTATGCCAAATATTACGATTTACCAATTACACCGATTCCAGCAGAAAAGATTGCTGTCCTTGAAGCGGGACCAATCGACCCATCCCTAGCCCTGAAAATTGAAGACAGAAACAAGCTCTTCGAACCCGGTTATCTACCTTGTGAAATCGGATACTGTGTCATGGAAGACGGCTCAGCCTACCTGGCCAACAGAACGGAGATGCCGGGGTGACGCCGGAAATGTTCGAATGGTGGTTCGCATGGCACGGTCTTGAGGATATGAGATACAGAATATGGGATCCTGAGGATCACTTCTATGCCAGACAGCAGATGCGGGAAAAAGTTCTGGATCCGAAGGTGCCGATGAGAGAGAAGACCTGGGGCACTGTACATATCGTCCGCGAAGACATCGGAGCAGGACCTGACGATTTGATCCTGGAATTCAGATATCCTCATGAGTTGGGATACGACGAGTCAAAGGTCGGTACGAAGGATTGCGCTGCCATGATGTGTGCAAACGGACACGGACCCGTACCAGGACAAGGCGTAGCAGCAGTCATGACCCACATGGTCAGAGAGATAGAAGGCGGCATTGAACTTCGCAGCAGATTTTGGATCGGCTGGGGTCTGGTGAACGGACAAGTAGTAAAGCTGGTGCCAGACGGCGTCAGAGTTCCAGTTGAAGTTCCTATGGGACTGTTCGCACACAATTTAAAAGAGTTTGGACATCTGGCGACGATTTTGCCGGATCTATATAAAGAAAAAAGATCATTTTTAAAAACGGAGGAAAAGAAAATGGGAAAAGACGCAATTAAAAATTTTGTTATCGGCGCAATCGTCAGCGCAGTGCTGACAGCCTTAGTCATCGGTCTGATTATCGGGAAAAAAGGCGTACCCGATTCTGTAAGCGGCAATGTGATAGGCAATGTGGTGACGGCCATCATCTGCGGCGGATTATCCGGCGTGGCAACGACCATTACCTTGTACAAAAAACTCGCAAAATAGATTGAAAAAGACGAGACTGCTGCATTAGAGTACAAACTGATGTGCGCAGTCTCTTTTTAATTCATAGGAGTGGCGTCAGCCACTTTTTTAGAATGAATTTTCATTCACAGCACCTCCACAAAACATTCAAAGGAAAAGGTGTATGGTATAGTTGTCAGCTGATGAAGTTGATAAAAAGGGAGGTAGATGAAATGAACTTTGGGATTATCATTCCTTCAGACTGTCCTGACGAAAAGCTGGTAAAGCTTGCAAAGGAACTGGTTCAAAGAGAGGAAACCATGATTGTCGTCATCGACGACGGCTGCGGAGAAGACATCGTCTATACGAGGATTTATCAGATGATAGAAGAAATAGGGGGACCGTATTACACCATAAGCACAAACTGGGCAGAGGCACAGCCATTAAGACGGGCATGCGTTATGCCATGAAACACTGTGAAAAGCTGGGGGGCATTGTCACTGTAGATGAGGACGGATGGTATGGGGCAGAGGATGTCTTTCGTGTCTGTGACCAATTAGAAGAACATGAAGACAGCATCATATTGGGGACCAGGAACTTAAAGAAGAGAGAAGTTCCGGCCTTTTATCGGCTGAAAAATACCCTTGCATCTCTGCGCTTTCGATTTGCGACAGGCATCTCCTGCGACGACGTGCAGAGCAAGCTGCGAGGGATTCCCCAAAAGTGCTTTGATATGGCCTTGTCCACAGAAGGCAACGGATATCGGTATGAGCTGACCTTTCTGACGGAAGCTGCGAGGACGAAAGTGCCGTTGATTTTCCTGCCCAGTTGTCAGATCTGAATAATCATAAAGAGCAGATAAACGTCGGTTTATCCGCTAATCATTCAATTTCGAGGAAAACTGCCCTTATTTGAAGGGATTGAGGTTACAAGGAAGTATTTTCTGGTTAGGCGGTATAGCCCCGTTTACAATGGGCTGTACCGTCTTTTCCTGTTTTCCATTCGTATTTCTCTTTTCACTACCTGCAATACTGCACAGGGCAGTTTTGCCAAAGTTTTCTCACTTCTTAATACGGGGAAAATCCCAAATGCTAAACAGACCGCAGAAAAACGCTGCAATCCTAATAAAAGATTGCAACGCTTCTCAATTCCTATTCAGTTGCGGCAGACCCGCCCCCTTGTTACCTATACCGCCAAGCGACGTATTGAGCTCTCTGCGTTACGCTGTATAGATGTATCTGTTTTAATCACGAGCATTAGCGATTCAAAAAACTCGTTTGCCATATCTTCCGGACTTTCCTTTGCGCCATTTTCCAACCAATGAATAACCATATTATAAAATGCGCCTGAATAGTAATATAATTCATATTTTGAGATGGAACTTGCTGGCATATCTCCATAAGTATCAACAACAAAGTCGTTAATTACCGCCAGCAGGGTTTGCGGCGTCTGTGCGTGATGAAAGGTCAGTAAAGGCTTGCATGTTCCTTAAAAATCGAAATTTGAAATACATCAATTCTTTATTACGAAAATTTTCATCAGGTGATGGATTTTCCTGATTATATTTTTCATTTATTTTTGCAATCCCATAGTCAATAATATCTTCAATAGATGAAAAATTGCGGTAAAAAGAAGACCTCGCTACTCCTGCCTGTTTAATCAATGCAGTAATAGAAATAGTCGACCAGTTGCATTGTTCTGCTAATTTAATAAGTGCATTTAATAAACTGTCTTTTACTTTCTGATTTGCTACTACTTTTTTATCCATAAGACATTTCTCCTTATTTTGTGTCAGGTCAAATGATTGACTTATTGGCTCTATGTGATACAATTTGAATCAGATATAAAATGTATCATATCATAAAAAAACAGATATGTCAATCCTATTAGGATAAAACAATGTATGCTCGTAGAAAGCGAGAGAAAGGAAGCACATGAATCAAAAAATTTATTCGTGAAGATGTTGATTTTTATTCTAACGCAACCAGGTGCGGCGCATGGCTGTATTTGCCCAAAGAAGAGGGGAATAGAAAGTGTCCGGTCATTGTAATGGCGCATGGATTAGGTGGTGTTCGTGAAATGCGGCTAAACACATATGCAGAACGCTTTTCTACTGCCGGATATGCCTGTTTTCTATTTGATTATCGTAACTATGGGGCAAGCGACGGAAATAAACGTCAGAGGATTCATGTGAAAGAACAGCTTGTCGATTGGGATTGTGCTATCAACTTTATCAAAAAGAGCGACAAGGTTGACGGAAGTAAAGTTCTGCTGTTTGAAGCTCGTTCAGCGGCGGCCATGTGATAACTCTGTCTGCAAAACGAAAAGATATTCTTGCTGCCATAGCACAGTGCCCCTATACAAACACACAGGCCACTTTGGGTACACTTTCACCGCTAACCGCTTTAAAAAAACAATTCCGCTTGTCATAGCCGACCTATTATCATGTTTAACAGGATATCACCCGGTTATGCTGAAATTAGGCGATGCTCCTGGAAAAGCCGCCATGATGGCAGTTCCCGACTATAAGGAGTTTTTGAACAAATTCCTGCAAACTCAAGTTTTGTAAACAAAGCGCCTGCAAGAACGCTTTTGGAATTTCTCAAATATTCCCCCAGCAGATATACAAAAGATATAGAAAAGCCAATCTATTATGCAGTTTGCAAAAAGATACTTTGGCTCCCGCTGATGCGACGATCAAATGCGCGAAACTTTCTCCAAAAGCTGTCATAAAAAGAATATGAATGTGGGCATTTTGGTATTTATTTGGGGGATTTTTGAACAGGCAATTAAGGATTATATCAATTTTTTTTGATCAATATTCTAAATAGCTTTAAAACATCGTTAAGCAACTATAATATTTGAGTGCAGAAAATTCAGCTGTCACAACAATTTGTTACATTCTATAGCATAGCCGTCTGTTCAGTTTTGCGCTGTACGGGCGGTTTTGTTATAGCCCCTTTGCTGCAAAATCAAGACAGAGGGGTTTTGCGCATAAATTCATAAGAGGTTTGTTTCACCAGTTGTAACTTTTCCCTTGCATGTGTTTAAGCTCAAACCGCGGTGTATTTTCCTTCTGTCCCTTGCTCATACTTTATATAGTTGCTCTGTTTGTTGCAAAATGGTACAATGGACCTGAGAACATGCAGAAGAAAAGGAGATTATAATGAAGCCAAGAAATATTATTATCGATACAGATCCGGGGATTGATGATGCAGCCGCCATAACGATCGCTGTCCGGAATCCTGCCTTGAACGTGCAGCTAATCAGTACCGTCGCCGCCAATGTGGAAGTGGAGAAGACGACGCAGAATGCATTAAAGCTGATGGAGTTTTGGAGGCGGATATACCAGTCGCCAAAGGCCGCGACGCGCCTTTGCTGAAGAAGTTGGAACCGTGTCCGGAGATTCACGGTGTCAGCGGGATGGACGGCTACGATTTTCCAGAGGTAAAGAGACAGCCCTTGCAGAAGCACGCCGTTGAGGTCATGAGGGAAATGCTGATGGAAAGCGAGGAGAAGATCACTCTGGCGGCTCTGGCAACCCACACGAATATTGCGATTTTGTTGAGGCTGTATCCTGAGGTCAAAGAGAAGATTGACGAAATCGTCATGATGGGCGGCGGCCTTTCAGGCGGCAATACCAATACTGTGGCAGAGTTTAACCTTTATAACGATCCTCATGCCGCTTACATGGTCTTCGAATCGGGGCTGCCGATTACGATGCTCGGCCTGACGTGACCAACAAAGCTCTGCTGCGGAAAGACACCATCGAGAAAATCAAAGAGAGCGGAAAAAGAAGGCGAGATGCTGTACTCTTTTGTTCGAGCATTACCGCAGCGGAACCTTTGAATCGGGGCTGAGAATACACGACGCCTGTGTTATGGCCTATATGCTCAAACCAGAACTGTTTCAGACAGAAAAAATTGTATGTGGGCATGGTAACGGAAGGGTATGCTGCAGGCGCCACGGTGGCAGGCAAAAGTGAACCCCATTGCTCCAGGCCGGGAACCGAATGTAAATGTCTGCGTTGACGTAGATGAAGTCGCTTTTGAAGAATGGTTTGCAGGTGAATTCTGCAGATAGGGGTGAACCGATGAAGATACTGAATTTTGGATCGCTGAATTTGGATTATGTGTATGCGGTAGATCACATGGTACAGCCGGGAGAAACTCTGGCTGCCTCGACCATGGAAACCTACTGCGGAGGGAAGGGACTCAACCAGTCTATCGCATTGGCCCGAGCAGGGGCAGAGGTTTATCATGCTGGACTGATCGGCGAAGAAGGAGAAATCCTGCGAAAAGCCGTTGCCGACAGCGGGGGCGGACACTTCCTGCATCGAGACCATTGCCGGAAAATCCGGTCATACGATAATCCAAGTAGATCAGAACGGTCAAAAACTGTATCCTGCTTTATGGAGGCGCTAACAGGAGTGTGACCCGGGAGTTTGTCGACCGGGTGATATCCAAATTTGAACGAGGCGATATCCTGCTTCTGCAAAATGAAATCAACGAACTGTCCTATATTATCGACAAAGCCTATGAAAGAGGTTTGGAAATCATCTTAAATCCTTCGCCCTACGATCAGAATTTGGAAGGCTGCGACTTTGGCAAAATATCCATGTTCCTGCTCAATGAGATTGAAGGCGAACAGATTACAGGTGTTTGTAAGCCAGAGGAGATTTTAGACGAGCTGAAGGAACGATTTCCCGGCGTGAAGGTTGTACTGACTTTAGGCGGCCAGGGCGCTGTTTATCAGGATCAGGAACGGTGCTGCCGACAGGGCATTTACCAAGTAGAAGCCGTAGATACGACGGGTGCAGGTGATACCTTTACTGGCTATTTTATCGCCTCGATGCTTCAGGGCAAAGAACCGCAGCAATGTCTGACTTTTTGGCGGCAAAAGCATCTGCGATTGCAGTTTTCCCGTGCCGGCGCCGCGCCTTCTATCCCTGAAAGAGAGGAAGTATTGCATACAGATTTGGCAGAGAAAAGGAGATTTAGAATGAACAAAGACAAACTACTTCTAGTAATCGATATGCAGAATGATTTTGTCACTGGCACTTTAGCCAACGAAGAAGCTGTAAAAAAATCATCGGGGGGCGATTGTAGCTAAAATTGAATCTATCAGAAAGATGACCACCCCGTATTTTTTACGAGGGATACCCATGGAGAAGAGTATTTAGAGACGCAGGAGGAAAGCTCCTGCCCGTTCCTCACTGCATAAAAGGGTACAGAGGGCTGGCAGCTTTGGTTGATCAGCTAAAGGTTTTGGCAGTGGAAGAGGATGTTTTGGATAAGCCGGTTTTCGGAAGCCTGCAGCTTCCGCAGTGGATTGAAGAAAAGCTTTCCGCCGTGCCAGCGGAGATTGAACTCTGCGGCGTCTGTACAGATATCTGTGTAATTTCAAATGCAATGATTCTGAAGGCGGCTTTTCCAGAAACGACAGTTACCGTAGAGGGAGCGCTTTGCGCAGGCGTGACGCCTGAGAGCCATCAAAATGCCCTCGCCGCCATGAAGGCTTGTCAAGTCAATGTAAAATAGAGGTGATGCAAATGTATGAATTTGATGCAAGAAAAGCAAAAGAGAATCTGGCAGAATGGATTCAGGACTTTTTGAACTGAATGGAAAAGACTGTACGGCAGTGGTGGCCATCAGCGGAGGCAAAGACAGCTCAGTGGTGGCGGCTTTATGTGTAGAAGCCTTGGGGAAAAGAACGCGTTTTCGGCGTTCTGCTGCCTAATGGAGAACAAGCGGATATCGACGCGTCAAAGCTTCTCGTTTCTCACTTGGGAATCGATTCTGCCATTATCAACATCAAGGACAGCTTTGAGGGTATGCTTCATGAAGTGGAAAAGAAACTGCCCGGCACGGTATCCAAACAGACTGTGACCAATCTTCCAGCCAGACTCCGCATGGCGGCCACTTATGCCGTCGCGCAGTCTATGAACGGACGGGTAGCTAATACCTGTAATCTGTCAGAAGATTGGGTGGGTTATGCGACCAGGTACGGGGATGCAGCAGGTGACTTCAGCCCGCTTTCCCGCTTAACTGTCCAGGAGGTCAAAGCCGTAGGCCTGGAACTGGGACTGCCGGAGAAGCTGGTCCACAAGACGCCGATAGATGGCCTTTCCGGTTTGACAGATGAGGAGAATTTGGGCTTTTCCTATGCTGTTCTTGACAATTACATCCGTACAGGTGTCTGTGAGGACAAAGAAGTAAAGGCGAAAATCGACCAGAAACGGAGAATGAATAAGTTCAAGCTGGAATTAATGCCTAGCTTTCAATATGACGGACCGATAAAAGCCGCGGACTAATAAAGTTTTGTAACGAGATTCCTCTCATATTAATAAGATAATTATGGAGGAATGTTATCGTGAAAAAACAGAGCAAAGATTTACGATCCGGCGGAAGCCCATCACCTTGTAATGAAGGTTTCCGTCGTCAGTATCGTTGTTAATATTTTACTGTCCGTAATGAAACTTCTGGCTGGAATCATAGCCCGGTCCGGTGCGATGATTTCTGATGCCGTACACTCGGCGTCAGACGTATTCAGTACGATTATCGTCATCATCGGTATCAATCTGTCGAGCCGGAAGTCAGATACGGAGCATCAATATGGGCATGAGCGAATGGAATGTGTTGCAGCCATGGTACTGGCAGTGGTACTTGCGGCCACAGGCCTTGGTATCGGGTATACGGGAGTTGTAAAGATTCTCAGCTTCAGTGCGGAAGGTATTGAAATACCGGGCAGATTAGCCTTAGCGGCAGCTGTGATTTCTATCATCGTGAAAGAGTGGATGTATTGGTACACCAGAAGAGGAGCAGAACGTATCAATTCTGGAGCATTGATGGCGGATGCCTGGCATCACAGATCGGATTCCTTGTCATCGGCGGGCGCTTTCTTAGGCATTTTGGGAGCCAGGCTGGGTTATCCCGTGTTGGACCCTTTAGCCAGTATCATCATCTGTATGCTGATAGCAAAAGCCGCTTATGATATCTTTCGGGATGCCATGGATAAGATGGTCGACAAATCTGCGCCAGATGAAGTGGTAGCAGACATGAGGCTTGTCATCGCCCAGCAAAAGGTGTTGCAGGAATTGATGAAATTAAGACGAGACTCTTTGGCGCAAAGGTTTATGTAGACGTAGAAATTGCGGCTGACGGCAGTCAGCCTCTGACGGAAAGTCATCAAATCGCAGAAAGGGTGCATCACGCGGTGGAAGAAAACTTTCCGGCGGTAAAGCACTGCATGGTACATGTCAACCCGCTGCCGCCATCAGAAAAGACAAAGAGACGATAATTCTGCGGCTGCAATCTGTTGAAAATATAACAGATTGCAGTTTTATTTTGACATGTGGTGGGGAAGATACTATAATAAAATGTAAATGATATTGAGATAAATGATAAGGAGGCAGTATATGCTTTTATCAGAGATGTTTGAAGGAGCGCCGGAAAGTGAAATTCAGGGACTTTGCATAGATTCAAGAAAAGCAAAAGCAGGAGATTTGTTTTTTGCCTGAAAGGGCTGGAAGCAGATGGGCATCAATTTGCCGAGAAGGCATGTAAGGCTGGGGCTGCAGCAGTGGTTCATTGTGATGAATTGAAGCAGTGCCAAGGCGTATTTTATATAAAGGTAGACAATGTAAACGAGGAACTGAATCGGATCTGTGATCTTTTTAACGGTCATCCCAGTCAGAAAATGACCGTCTTTGGGGTGACAGGAACCAATGGCAAGACCACGACCACCAGCATTATCAGTGATGTTTACAACAAACCCTGCGGTTATATGGGAACCATCGCTGTCAGGTATGGCAGCGTCAATAAAATCCCAAATCTGACTACGCCGGATGCTCTTGAAATCCATGAAAATCTGAAGGAAATGACGGATTACGGCATGGCAGGCGTTGCCATGGAGGTCAGCTCCCACGGTCTTGCCATGGGCAGGGTGGATGCGGTGGATTTTGATGTAGCCATTTTACGAATCTGACCTACGACCACCTGGACTACCACAAGACCATGGAGAACTATTTTGAAGCAAAGAAAATCCTCTTTAAAATATGAAACGAGACGGCGTAGCGGTTTTGAATGCCGACGACATCAGTTTTGAAGCTTTGGCAGAATGCGTAAGCTGCCGATATGTCAGCTATGGCGTAAATGCCGATGCCGATTACCGGGCAGAGAATGTGAAGTTATCACCTGACGGTTCCGTCTTTGATCTGCTTCACGACGGAAATCGTTATGCGGTTAAGACCAACCTGGTGGCCTTGTATAACATCTATAATCTTTAGGCGCTATTGCTGGAATGCATGAAGCGGGCATGGCCATTGAAGAGATGCTGCCTCGTCTCACGAAGATTTCTCAGATAGAAGGCAGAATGGAGAATATTGCTGAGGGACAGGACTTTCATGTGATCGTAGATTATGCCCATACCCCGGATGGTTTTCGAAAAAGTGTTTCAGTATGGACAGGAAATCGCAAGGGGCAAAAAATCTATGCAGTCTTTGGCTGCGCGGGAAAAAGAGACAAGGTAAAACGAAAGGTTTTTGGGCCAGATTGCCGGCAAATACTGTGATAAAGTATTTGTTACAGAGGAGGACCCCAGAGACGAAAGGGCTGAAGAGATTGCGGCTATGATTATGTCCGGCATCCCGGAAGGCAAGGCAGTCTTCATTGCAGATCGATATGAAGCGATAGAAGCGGCAGTGCGTACGGCAGAACCGGGGATTGCGTTCTGATCCTGGGCAAAGGCGATGAGTCTTATATGTACTATCAACACGGCAGGGGGCCGTGGATGGGTGACAATGAGGCTGCAAAGAAAGCTTTGAAAAGAATTGTGAAATAAAGTGTTGTAAAAGTTGTGATGTTGTGTTGATGATGGAGGAGGAACGGAAGCAGTATGGACCCAAATGAAAAGTTTGTGATAAAAGGTACTAGGGGGACTAGAAATACGTTATAGAGATAAGGCCATCGGTGTAAACGAATCAAAGAACAAATCGAATAAGATTTGGGTTCTCTTTGAATATATTCTTTTAAATCATAACCGTAAGCTTTCTCAGGACGAATTGATTGAAATGCTTTGGCCGGAGATGGAGGTTTCAAATCCTGCCAACTCTCTGAAAGGGCTGATTTTTTAAGCTGAGAAAAGAAATCGACTCTCTGGGCTTCCTGCCCGGCAAGCAGGTTATTCAGTGTCAGCGGCTCTTATACTTTAATGAAGACGTGCCCTATACGGTGGATGTATATGAGTTCGAAAAATACCTGACGCTATCACAGGAATCTGCCCTGAGTGACGATGAGAAATTGAAGTATTTGCTGCAGGCAGTAGAATGTTATAGAGGCAATATTCATCACGATGCCCGCAAAGGAGCCTTGGGCGGCCTCGATACAAACCCATTATGGAGATATGTACTTGTCAGCCGTTCGATTATGTACAGAGCTTTTAAACAAGAAGGGCAATTATCAGAAGATTATCGAGATTTGCAGAAATGCGCTTTTGATCCAGCCTTATACAGAAGATTATTATTATCATATGATCAGAGCTTATGCGTCCTTGGAAAACTACAGTGCAGCATCAGATCTGTATGCACGGGTCAAGAACTGATGCAGCAGGAATACGGTACGACACCCGATACCAAATTTGAGAACGCCTATAAAGAATTGATGAAGAAGCGGCCAAAGAAAAACCAGACTGCAGAGGAGCTGACAGACGACTTCGTCGAGAATACAAAACCATATGGCGACCTTCAACGTGGAATATGGTGAATTTAAACAGATTTACAGGCTGACGGCAAGGCGTCTTGAACAATTCAGAAAGACGCGTTTTGTGCCTCTATACTTTAGGAGCGCAAAAGGGCGTCGGTAGACCTGAAAGAAAAGAACAAGCACCTGCATATTCTGGGAGAGGCATTGGCCTTTGGTCTCAGGCAGGGAGATGTATTTTTCCAAATAACGCCCTGGCAGTTTGCCGTCATATTCGAGGATGTAACGGAAGAGAATACCCTTGCTATTGCTGAAAGGATTAAAAATATTTTGACAAGAATCGCAGCGATGCCTTTGGCATCCCATAAAAGCCGTCAAAAATCAATCCTTCAGACTTTGAAACCAGACATATAGGTGGGATGAAACAAGAGATAACTGAAAAATAACCTTTGTAGTCTATAATGCAGTTAAATAATTCATATGAGTTATTTGCACACAACACACAACACACACACAACATACTGCAAAGCAAATTTAATTTAATTAAAATTGCTAATCCCCTTACATCGGGAGCCTTTTAGGCTCCTGTAAACCTTTTTGCCCTAAATACTGTTTCGGCCAGGCCGAAGCGGCTTTTTTTCGTTTGATGCGCATACTAACAAAAAGGAGGGAAAAACGGATGAATGAAGATAGTATAAGACTTTTAAAAGAGGTCAATTCGGGATGTAAAAGCATACAGACAGTTTTGGTCAGGTGATGGACTTTATCAAAGATGAGAAAGCTGAAGAACCTGAATCGACAAATATAACAAACTATGTCAAAGGTGGGACAGGTCATCAGATGCTCAACGATACAGCAAGGATGAGAAAGATCGCCTACCGTGGCCAAGGCGATGATGGTTCACCACGGAGGTAAAGATGCTGATGGATGACGACGACAGTCACATCGCCAAACTGTTAGCGGATGGATGCAATATGGGAATTCAGTCTTTAAACAAATACATGAACGAATAAAAAGCCGGCCAGGAAGAAGTGGATCTTTTGCCAGCCGGCTGATTGATCTGAATCTGAACTCTGCTGCTGATAAATTGATGCCATTCTAAGCCGCGATTACTATCTGACTGCCGCTTCTAAGTGCCAGTTTCATCATATCGGTAAATTTGTTTTGACGCTCTGCTACGGTGCCTTTTCTCCGGTTACAAAGTGATCTTCTGATGGTCATCTTGGCCAGGGCGTTTTTTTCGCTGGCCAGGCGGCGTTCATATAGGGGCTGCCGCTTCCATTTCTACCACCAGCACGTCCATTGAAGCCCATTGCTTCACCACTGATCACCGAGTTCGTAGAATGTCGCTGGGAAACCGTATTGCCTGCTTTAAAGGCGATGCCCGTGCCTGCGCCTGCATTTATCACTTTTGTCAGCAGGCAAAGCTGACGGAAGGGAATACTGACCAGGAACCTGGAAGGCATGCTGGTAATTTGAGTCGGTGGAGGTAGCCAGGCTGACAAGAGAAGGATGTCTCCTACGTTGATATCTTCGTGGAACGCCCGGCCGTACCGATGCGAATAATGTTTTTCTACCTCGTATTCTGAAAACAGCTCAAAGGAATAGATCCCCATGGACATGCCCATGCCGCTGCCCTGGACGGATACAGGCACCCCGCTTTGGCAGGTACCGGTGTAGCCGTACATGTTGCGTATTTCTGAATACCTCACTGCGCCACTAAAAATTCTCGGCGATGAATTGCGCCCGCAGTGGATCGCCTGGCATTCAGACCGTTTGTGCAATTTGCCCGCTTTCGTGGCTCCGATATGTAATGACATAAAATCAGTCCTTTCTTATATTCATTCTGCCCCCAAGAGCTAATTTTGGTAAAGAAAAAACGATGGGAGACACATCCATCGTTTTCGTAGCTCTCGCTTGTGTATTTAACCTTATACACCGGTGGGGACGGGTGAGACTTATTTTGCTGCTTTTGCAGCGTTGAATCTTTCGCCAGTCTGGAAACTCTTTCTAGAAGCAGATTTCTTGTGATCGTTTCCTTTTGCAGCAGCCTGCATTAATTTCTTTCTGCTAAAGCAAAGTTTTTCTGCAGCTGATTCGAAGTTTTTCTCTTCTAATGCGCCGTCAAAGTTCTTAAGAACTGTCTTAAGATGATCTTTACTCTTCTGTTTCTAGCTGTTTTCTTGTTGATGACTTTGATTCTTTTTTGCGGATTTAATGTTTGCCATAATTGTTCACCCCACTATATATAAATTTTAGCATTTTTTTAGCTAAATTCGCACATCTTAGTATATACGAAGACAAATTTGTTTGCAAGGGAATTTAAAAAAAGGAGGAGAAAAAGATGGAAATATAGGACAGACCTTGCCGTGGAAGGGGGAAGAAAACCTGTCGGAGGCAGGGAAAAACCGAAAAGGATGGGCATCGTAGTGAATAAGGCGAAAATTGATGAGGATATCAAGGTGACGACGATCGATATCGTCAATCAAGGGGAAATCATTTCGGAAAACCCTGCGGCAGATATGTGACCATGGAAGTGGAAGGCGTCATTGAATGAAAGGACGACATTATAGATCGTGCAGCCAAGGCTTTGGCACAAATTATCAAAGCTGGTGAAACATCAATTACTATCTGAAGGTTCTGGTCGTCGGCCTTGGCAATGAAAAAGTGACGCCTGACAGTCCTGGGTCCTCATACCGTATCTAAGATAAAGATACCAGATCATCTGTTTAAAATTTTTGACCGGGACGGGGATGGGAGCTGTCAAACGTCTGCGGCCTTGCCCTGGGGTTACTGCCACCACCGGAATGGAGACGGCGGAACTGATTGAAAAACTGTGGACATGACAAACCAGACGTGGTCATTGCCATCGACTCTCTGGCCGCTAAATATCGACAGGGTCAGCACCACCGATACAGATTAGTGACACTGGAATTTCCCCAGGGCACCATGGGGATGAGAGAGAGAAAAAGCTCAATGAGGAAACCCTCGGTACCAAAGGTCATAGCCATCGGCGTGCCAACAGTGATCGATTCTAAGACGGTGATCGTAGGCTATGGAGCGGGTCAGCGTGCCTGAAAATCAGGTCAATGACTATCTGGCTGGCAGGGAGTTCGACATGGTTGTCACATCTACGGACATTGATATTGTCATCAAATATTTCTCGGACATTATGCAAAAAGCCATTAATATCACCTTCACCCAGGCATATACTCTTAAAGGATTATGATGAAATCCTGCCAGGGGGGTATGAAATAGAAAAAATTTAATTGTTTTTGTGTTTATATATCTTGTGACAGTGGGCGCTGCTTATCGGTTATGGCAGGGACAGCGGTCAGTCAGGGACAATCTTACTGCCCATGTACCTGGAGGCAGCCTTCCCTGTATGGACATTGTGGCAGATGAGGTCGGGACCGGGAGCCGGCAGGGAGGCGTAACTGCGGATGCTACCGATAAGTCGGAAAAACCCGTCGCCAAGTCGGTGAAGAAAGGGAAAAACGGCGATCAAAGGTGCTGATCTATCATACCCCATGCAACAGAGAGTTATCTGCCTTCTTCACAGGGTAGCTTTCATACTGCAGGAAGAAAATACAGTCCGTGACGCAGGAAACGTGGTGCTGGAGAACGACATTGGAGGATGCTGGAATTTGCCGTAGTTCACGATAAAGACGAAATCCACGACAAACCCGTCTTATGATAATTCTTACACGCCGAAGCTATGGAAACCGTAAAAGCGCTGTTAAAAAGAAATCCGACTATTGAATGTATCATCGACTTGCACAGAGATGCTACGCCGGGCAGTGAAGCAGGGCCTGTTCAAAGGTGAATGGAAAAACTTATTGCTGTCTATTCTTACGTCATCAGCAACACGACAAAGACCTACAGCGGCAACAACAACTTTCTGGAAAGCTGAACAGCATTGCGCAGGGACTACGACGGATATACGGGAGAAATACTGGAACGAGCCGTATTGGTATAAATGGAGCTCTCTGAAAAATCCCATACTTATAAATGAAATAACAGGAATAATATAAAGGAAGTCAGAAACTGTGCCGAGGTTTGCGGCAAGATTCTGGCAAAAAGCACTAAAGGGGTTGATAAGTTGAAAACCTTTGAAAATCAATCATACTGTTCATCGTCTTTTTGCTGGGAACCAGTTTCCCTGGCTCATGTAGACCAACAGTGCGCTCAAATTGATGGAAGTCATGTCCCCGTTCATGGAAAGATTAGAAAATTTCATTGATAAATGGGAGGCTGTTTGCTATAAAATATAGATTGAATGTACGCAAAAGAAGGTAATTATGGATTATCAAGAAATATATTAGGAATTTTTCAGCATCATAGCACATATAGATCATGGCAAATCTACACTGGCAGACAGGATTATTGAAAACACCGGCCTGGTTGCACACCGAGATATGAAAGAACAGTTCCTGGACAATATGGATCGGAACGGGAGGAGGCATCACCATCAAGCTGCAGACCACCAGGCTTGTCTACAAGGCAAAAGATGGCAAACAGTATATCTTCATCTCAGTGGACCGCCAGGTCATGCTGAACTACATATGAGGGTTTCGAAGCCTGGCTGCCTGAGGGAGCCGTTCTTGTAGTTGATTCCACCCAAGGTAGAGAGCAGACCATAGCCAACGTCTATCTGGCCTTAGATGAAGACTGGAGATACTGCCCTGCCTGAACAAAATGCGATCTTACCGGTTCAGACCTGATGAGACGAAGGAAGAAATTGAAGAGATGATCATCACGACGCATCCCAGGCGCCTTTGGTTTCGGCGGAAGGACTCGCGCATTAGCGACCTGTTAGAAGCCGTAGTTCAGACTATTCCCGCACCGGAAGGGACGAGCATGGAAAGCTAAGCTTTGATCTTTGACTCGGTGTATGACTTAATTACAAAGGCGTGGTCATCTATGTGAGAATTTTTGATGGACAAGTCCAGGTGGGCGACGTG
>VOFH01002434.1_pt1 | contig 41103 bp, 65 predicted proteins | sample 5384091 | NCBI WGS metagenome assembly VOFH01 (sample SAMN12384727, study PRJNA508395) | human gut metagenome | isolation source: healthy gut G | host: Homo sapiens
TTTTTCAGCAACTCCACTAGATAAGTAGGAGTTCCGTTTCAAACCAATAACTACCGAACTCTTTATATTTAAAAGTATTAAGCAAGCTAAACGGATTATATAAACCGATAGAATTTTCCGTGAAATGATAGCCATCATAGTACTCCCTCAATCTATTGCACAGTTCACCATAAGTCAGCTCCTTTGCATCCGCCAGTTCATGCAGTTCAATTTCCAGATTATCATGCAATTCTTTTTCAGAAACTCCGCAAATATCCACGTATTGCTTCCGCATTGAGATGTCATCGAGATTATTTAAATCGCTGAACACGCTTACCTTACCGAATTTCGTCACTCCCGTCAAAAATGCAAATTGAATACAACCATCCATGGTCTTCAGCACACTATAAAAAGCTTTCATTGTGTTACGGAATTCCTTCTGAAACTCCTCATTACCGATAGCCTGCAACATCGGTTTATCATATTCATCAATCAGAATGACAACCCGTTGCCCGGTTTGCTTGTAAGCCCGTTCAATAAGACCGCGAAAACGCAATGCAAAGGTGGTTTCTGACGGAGCGGTGTCATAGAGCTGTTCCCATTGCTCCAATGTGAAATTCAAGATACTATCCAGGCTCTCCCTCGTATCATACTTCTCCGTATTCAAGTCCATATGAAAAATAGGATATACCGTCAATCCTTTTCCAGCTTTTCAATGGCCAAGCCCTCAAAAAGCTCTTTCTTGCCCAAAGAAATACGCTTCAAGCGTAGATATCAACAGACTTTTCCCAGAACGACGGGGACGGCTCAAGAAATAATAACTGCCTGTCTTCACCATCTGATAAATCAAAGCAGTCTTATCAATATAGAAATAACCGTCTGTCCGGTTTTTCAAAGTTCTGTATGCCAATGGGGTATATCTTACTAATTATTTAAATTACAATGCAACTATGCGTACGTCTCTCTTGAAATCACCCAATCAGCAATTGTCCGAGTCTCCGCACTAAAATTTATTGCAACCTTTACCACTGGAAGCCCGCAAAAGAGCAAAACGATCTGCATATTGTTGCAAATCAATTTGCTTCATGGCAGTCTCCGCATTTTGATTCAATTTCAGCTCTACCAGATAAAAGTAGTCTTGGTGCGAAGCACCATATCCACACGTCCTTTCAGCGTGTGCACCTCCACATCGGTATAAATGCCCAGCAATGAGAATATCACATATAGCATCTGCTGGTAATGTCCCTCATAATCCGTGTTGTCGCAATAAGGCACAGTGGAAAGAAAAGCCTGAAGCAGCTTCAAAGCCTCGTCCATATCTCCCCGCACAATGTTACGCGCCAAATTACGCACCACACTGTTCACCTCATGACTGTCACTCGTCACATAAGAGGGAATCAGGCTTTTCATCAGACCGACACGCACCTCTTTGTTTGGAATATCAAGCATATATGCGTCAAATTCCAAATCCGCACCCTTTATCGTAAGGTAACCGGCCTGATAAAGCAACGGCATATAATTAGTCGCCAACTCCAAAGGCACGTTAAAATCACTGGGAGACGCTTCCTCACCACCAATTTCTGATGGCAATACAGCATATTTGCGTAGCATCTCTATGATATAAGTGGGCGTGCCACTCTCAAACCAATAAGAGCCGATCTCTCCCAAAGCCATCGCCTTCAGCAAACTGAAAGGATTGAAAACATCGGGCGACGGCCACGAAAAAAATGATAACCGTCATAATTTTCCTTCAGTTTGTCCAACATCTCCTCTGCAGTGATTCCCAACCGGGTAGCCAGATGCTTTTTACATCGGGAACCATTTGAGTACGGAGTTCTTCAGCAGTGATACCGCAAATGGCAGCATAATCAGGCAGCATACTCACATTGGTGATATTATTAAGTTCACTGAACACGCTAAGTTGCGAAAACTTGGTTATACCCGTAAGAAGAAAACAAAGCGCAGATAAGGATCACACGCCTTTAACGGACTGTAAAAATTACGCATCACATTACGCAACTGCGGCAAATTCTTTTCTTCATGAACCACATCGAGCAGAGGAGCGTCATATTCGTCTATCAAGACAACCACTTTTTTACCTGTCTGCTTGTAAGCGCGTTTTATAAGTCCCTCCAGACGCTGATTCACATACAGTTCCTCTTCTACACGCCCATAAATCTCCTCATAAGCCATGAGTTTCAATTCCAGTTCCGCGTTCAGTTGTTCCTTGTCCACATGTTTAGCGGTACTCATGTCGAAGTGCAACACCGGATGTTGTATCCATTCCTTCTCCAATGTCTCCATGGCCAGTCCTCAAACAACTCTTTCCGCCCCTCGAAATAGCAGTGAAGGGTACTGGTAAGCAAAGATTTCCCGAAACGTCGGGGACGGCTTAGAAACAGATAGCTGGAAGCCGAATGCGTCATCCGGTACACATATTCCGTCTTGTCAATATAGAGAAAATTCCCCTCACGTATCTTAAAGAAAGTCTGTATCCCGATAGGATATAATCTTTGCAAATCTTCCATATCAATCTTATTTTTCACAAAGCTACAAAAAATCCATTCAAAAAGACCGCAGGCGGGAAACTTTTTCCCGCCTGCCACTTTTACTTTATCTGTTTTTTCACCGTTCTCCTCTCTCCTCCTCTTTTCTTCTCCTGTACTGAAAATACATTCTCCTCCATTCATCCCAGATAACTCCGGCTTCCTCTTCATTGAAGGCATCCAACAGCACTCCACCACTTTTACGTAATCACTCAATGGGCGTTTTGCCCCTTTTTTAAATCATTAAAAGTAGAGTGGCCGATGTGTACTTTCTTACATATTTCGTCATTTTTCAAATTCGCACGCTTTCGCAACTTTTCAGTGTATGCTCCTAAAATCAGGTAACAACCGACTTCGTTTTCCATTCCTTTTTATTATTGTTAAAATTAAACTATATTGATTAATAATCTCCACTTTCATCCCAACATGTCGGGACGATGTCTATTTTGCATTTACTAATTTTACGCCGTGTTTTGAAACACATTTGTGTATTTTCCACAAAAGTAAAGTTTTTAATTCATTACAACAAAAAAATTATGTCCAACAATTACAGAATGTCCTATTTTATGCCACCTATCGCTCCTATCAAAGACAAACAAGGCCGACTGATGACTCCTCCCACACTTATCCCTTCTGCGAAGTCTCCATCGAACAAGTTTTCCAAATGATTACTTGCAACGAGAACCTCAAAGCCCTGACCGAACAAGTGCGCAACTCCGAAGATATACGAACCGCCAAAGCGTCATTACTACCGTATGTGACCCCCTGCGGCACATTCACCCGCCGTAGCAGTAAGGATTTCGTCTCCCCGTCTCACCTGGTGATAGTCGATGTGGACGGTCTCCACTCTTATCAGGAAGCAGTGGAAATGCGACGTATGCTCTATGACGATCCTCTCCTACAACCTGTACTCACCTTTATCAGCCCCAGCGGACTGGGTGTAAAGGCATTTGTTCCCTGCCATTATTCCTCCACGACAAATGATGTCCAAAATATCACAGACAACATGAGTTGGGCGATGCGGTACGTAGAGACGGCATACAATACGGTAACAGCAGCTTCTTCCGAAACAAAATCCAAAGTAGATTTCTCCGGCAAAGACCTCGTGAGATCCTGTTTCCTTAGTTACGACCCGGAAGCATTGTTCAGAACCACCAACGAATAAATCATAAATCAAAAATCATAAATCCAAATGACTGATATTGAATCTTTATGCCGTCTCACCGAAGCAGTCGAAGCGGCAGGAGCGGACATTGCTCCCACTTATCTTGAATACGTACAATTGTCATTCGCCATCGCAACGGATTGCGGCGAAGCAGGACGTGAGTTTTTTCACCGCCTATGCCGGGTGTCTCCCAAGTATCAGCGCGAACATGCCGAACGGGTATTCTCCAACGCACCCACACCCAACGCGGAGAAGTGCACCTGGGCACCGCTTTCCACCTGGCCGAAGCGACGGAGTCGCCATCAGCTATGTGGAGACAGTGGGGACAGTGAGGACAGCCCCTCAAATTCTCACACAGGCACGCGCGTATAATAAGGTTGCAAATGAGGAAACAGACGAAGAAACGATCACAGAAGAAAAAGAAGAACTACTATCCGGTAGCGATCCGCAACACCCGCCCCCACTCTGCCGGAAGCAAACTGGCCGAAACTCCTGCAGCGTATCATCAAAGTTGCGAAAAATGAGATTCAACGCGACATCATGCTGATGGGAGCATTCACCGCACTAGGAGCTTGCATGTCGCGCCACGTGCGATGCCTCTATGGCGGCAAATACTATTATCCCAGCCTCCAATGTTTCATCGTGGCGCCCTCTGCTTCCGGCAAAGGCATCCTCTCCTACCTCCGCCTGCTCGTGCAACCCATCCATGACGAGATTCGCGCGAAAGTGGCGGAGCAAATGAAGATCTATAAAAAGAAAAAGCCGAATACGACGCGATGGGAAAAGAGCGGTCGAAAATGGAAGTCCCGCAAATGCCCCCTAACAAAATGTTCTTGATTTCGGGCAACAACACCGGCACAGGCATTCTACAAAACATTATGGACTCCGAAGGTACAGGACTTATCTTCGAGTCGGAAGCCGACACACTGTCCACCGCCATCGGATCGGAACACGGCCATTGAGCGACACGCTGCGCAAAGCGTTCGACCACGACTTCTTGTCCTACAACCGTCGCGGTAACCAAGAATATCGGGAAACAAAAAAGTCTGCCTTTCGCTCCTGATGTCGGGCACCCCACTCCAAGTGAAAGCCTTCATCTCGACAACGGAAGACGGAGGATCCTCCCGCCAGTTGTACTACTACATGTACGGAATCGACAAATGGGTCAGCCAGTTTGTAGACAACGAAACAGACTGGGAAGAGGTATTCAACGCTCTGGGACTGGAATGGAAAAAACAACTGGACGTGATAAAGAAGAATGGTATCCACACGCTGCAGCTCACGAACGAGCAGAAAAACGAAATTGACGCCGTCTTTTCGGAGTTGTTCGATCGTTCGAGCATAGCCAACGACAGAGAAATGTATAGCTTTGTGGCGCGTATGGCTATCAATTTGTGCAGGATCATGTCGGAAGTAGCCGTGTTGCGCGCGCTCGAACACCCGAATACCTACAGCCTCCAAATTTCCTCCTCCTCCCCCTTCACACCCGACAAGTCTATTCCTTCGACAACCGCAAAGGACGGCATCGTCACCCGCTGGAACGTATCCATCTCGGCGGAAGACTTCCACGCCGTATTAAATTTGGCGGAACCTCTCTACTGTCACGCCATGCATATCCTGTCATTCCTCCCCAACACGGAAGTCAGCCACCGGCCCAACGCCGACCGGGATTTCCTCTTCCAGCAACTGGGTAAGGAATTTACCCGCACGGAGTTGCTGGAAAAGCAACAGCTCTGGGTATCAACAAAAGCACCGCCATCACCTGGCTGAAACGTCTCACCCGACAAGGCAAGCTAATCAGTGTGGACGGCAAAGGAAGTTACGCGCGTGCGTGTATGAGTGAAACGGGGAAAGTGTCCCCACTGTCCCCGCCTTACTTACTGTAATCGTTTGGACTGGTACATTCATTTTGATTACCGCATCCGTTTTTACTGTATAAAGCATCGCTTTAGAAGGTGTAAAGCTAAGCTTTAGACATCGTAAAGCGGTGCTTTATGCATCATAAAGCGACGCTTTATTTAAGGCTCTCCCAAGGCATCCACAATCACTCACCTCCAATGGTGTAAATGAACGTCGCTTTGATTCGTACCCTAAGTCGTACAGACGTTGCAGAAGTCCGGGACATAAAGAGATCCATTTCTTCATTTTTCGATAAGCAGCAATGTCGGTAAGTTCCGGAGAATAGAGTTGCGCCAGTTCCATGCGCCCATAGGCACGTATTTTGAATTCGTTCATAATGGATAAGTTTCTGATTTACAATTACAAAAATAACAAAAATAGTACCACATAACCAACGCTTTTTCATTGAATAATCGATCATAATTGCACACAACCGACAACAATCGTACGCAACTGTGTACTATTGATTTTCCGGAGTTTGAGGGTGGTATCTTTGTATCGTCGAAAGGGAAAAGAATCCCCGGACAATATGTTTAACCCTTTAATTTATTGTTTTATGATTCGTTACAAAATTTATCAGAACCAGCAGAAGAAAGGCTTGAATGCGGGTAAGTGGTTCGCCCGTGCAGTAAGCGACGAGACGTTTGATTTGGCTAAGCTTGCCGAACACATGTCGAAGCACAATTCACCGTATTCCGGTGGTGTCATCAAAGGTGTGCTTTCGGATATGGTAGATTGCATCAAGGAATTGTTGCTGGATGGCAAATGTGTGAAAATTGATGATCTTGCCATTTTTGGTGTGGGTATTCGCAGTAAGGCAGCCGATACGCTGGAAGAGTTCTCGTTGGAGAAGAATATTAGCGGCATGCGTCTGAAAGCTCGTGCCACTGGTAATCTGTCGACCAATAATCTGAAACTCGACAGTCAGTTGAAACAGCAGGCGGAATATCAGAAACCGACAACTGCCGGAGGAGGTTCTGATTCAGGTGACAACCCTGATCCGAAACCGGACGGAGGCGGCGAAGCACCTGACCCGGCTGCTTAAAAGATTCACCACTGATTACACAGATTTCCACAGATTATAATTTAATTGGTAGTCATTAAAGTAGTCGATTATTTATTTCTGTGTGAGTCTGTGTAGTAGTGTGCATAATCGCGTAGTTTGCAGCTCTGTGACAAAAGAAAACTGTTATCCATTTATTTAAAACCTGTTATTGTATGAGCAAATCATCCTCTTCCCGCTCCGTATGGAGCTTCATTATCAAAGTAATCATCACCGTTGCCACCGCTATCGGGGGCTTGATCGGAGTACAAAGTTGCATATAGATCTATGCGAACTATTACACTGATTATCATTCATTGCAGTGCCACGCCGGAAGGAAAATCCCCTTTCGGCGGAGGTTTTGTTCCGACAAGATTATAAATGCAACTTTTTGGTACAGGATTAATAGCTGCATAAGTAATATTTTTTTCAGAGAGAAAAGAGAGACAAATCCCTCTGTTCTCTGCTGAATGGATAATGTTACTATCTTTGTTTTTATTGTCCGTCCAAAGAAATAAAAGTTGTAGATTAGTAAACATATAACCGAAAAGCAAATGTATGCAATTTCTATGATGTTGCAAGTTCCTATGAGTCAAAAAAGATATAGCTGAAGCTATTGGCGTTGATAAAAGTAGTATCTATAGGGAAATAAAACGCAATTGCGATATTCGTAGTGGAAAATACAACCCTGATCTTGCTCAAAGAAAGGCAGATAAACGTAAGGTTGAAAAGAAGCGAAAGGAGGTGTTTACACAAGCTATGAAGAAGCGTGTAAAAAAGCTTCTACGAAAGGATTTGAGCCCAGAGCAGATAGTGGGCAGAAGCCAAGTAGAAAATATAGCTATGGTATCTCACGAAACGATATATTGGATATGGAATGATAAACGACAAGGTGGGGATCTCCATAAATATCTTAGAAGGCAAGGGCGAAAATATTCAAAGCGTGGTTCTAAAAAACGCAGGTAGAGGATTTATTCCCAATAGGGTTGATATTGACCAGCGACCTTCAATAGTAGAGCAAAAAAAAGAAAGATTTGGTGATTTAGAGATAGATACAATTATTGGAAAGAATCACAAAGGTGCTATTCTAACCATTAATGATAGAGCAACAAGCAGAGTCTGGATACGTAAGCTATCAGGGAAAGAAGCCATCCCTGTAGCAAAGATTACAGTATGGGCATTGCGAAAAGTAAAAAACTTAATACACACAATAACGGCTGATAATGGAAAAGAATTTGCAAAACACGAGGATATATCACAAAAACTAGATATTAATTTCTATTTTTGTAAGCCATACCACTCTTGGGAGCGTGGTGCCAATGAAAATACTAACGGTCCTATCAGGCAGTATATCCCAAAGGGTACGGACTTTAGTGAAGTAACCAACAAGCGTATTAAATGGATTGAAAACAATCTAAATAATAGACCTCGTAAAAGACTTGGATACCTCACACCAAACGAAAAATTTAAACAAATTATTAATATGAATTCCGTTGCATTTGTAACTTGAATCTAGGGACCTACACATTTTTTCAAGCATAAACTGAAGATTTGTTCGACATTGCGGAAAGTTTCACTCATCAAGTTATTTTTTGATTCTCAAATACAGCAATAGCTCCCTGTTTTTCATCAGTCAATGGGATATCACCGACAATAGGTGCACAAGTAAGCTTTTCTACATCGGAGCGACCTTCAATCTTAAACTTAGTCAATTCGAGTAGATAAATAACCCCTACCGGAATTCCAACTCCCAATATCAAAGCGATCAGGTAAGTAATCTTACTTTTAGGAGACACAGGAGCATCATCCGCTATAGCGTCATCTATAATCTTTGCATTGTTGGCAGTAGCAGCCAAAGTTATCGCATTCTCTTCACGCTTCTGAAGCAACATCAGATAAAGCCCGGCCTTAATCTCCTGTTGGCGAGCAATACTCACAAACTCACGTTCTTGCCCAGGTGCCTCACTTATGCGACGGGAATAACGGCTCGCTTCACGATCCAAATCCGCCTTTGTGATAAACAACCCACGCAACACCCTGTCTAAAGATACTTGTACATTCTCTTTCATTGCACTAATGCTGGTATCCAGATTTATAATGGTGGGATTATTCTCCGTTGATGTACGTAATAAACGTTTTCTCTCAACAAGCACTTCATTATAACGGTTGATAGCAGCAGCAAGATTCACATCCTGCAATCCGATATTACTAGGTAAAACCTCATAACCTTCATTTTGCATATATTTTTGCAAATCCTGCAGCAAATTAATCTGGGTTTGATTCTCCACACGCTTCTTTTCATATTCAGCACTACCCGTTAAAGCTATCTGAGCATCACTGGTCAAATCCGTAATACCCGCCCCACGTTTAAAACTTCCAGATCCTTTTCCGTACTACCCAGTTCTTTGGAGATTATACTAATACGTTCATTGATAAATTCGGCTGTTTTCTGTGCCACCTCGTTCTTATCATTATTCGTATTGATATTATACATCTCTAATAGCTTATTGATAAAATCCTTGCCTCGCTGTACATTTGAATTTTTCAATGATATGACAGCTACAGAAGTAGTTTTGGAAGTAGGCTCAATAGTCATATTCTTGCACAATACGCTTTCGCTACAGCCAAAGGGTTATTAATTGTGGCTGTAATATTGCGTGTAATCTTTTCCGAACCTGTAGTTTCTTCCAATGTTCTTTAGAAGACAATACAGAATCCGGCGTCAGGAAAAAAGCCAATGTTCCTTTATCGGTAGGAAAAACAGCCGGTAACTTTTCGAAATGTTTCTGATATTCATCATCGCCAAGCTTCACATTCACATCCAGACTTCCTTGCGGTTGCAATATCATCTCCACAATCATCGGTTTCTCCAATAAATCGGCCTCCTGCGGAGTCATGCTCACTTGTACTGGTGAAGTTTTATACATATTCCTGGAAAGAAATTCATCCTCATCCGTATAAGAAATATAGAGGCCCAAATCTTCAACCACTTCTTTGACGATAGTCTTGGAACGGAGCACTTCCATCTCGTTATCAATATTCTGTGAAGAAGACATCAAACCATCTAATCCCAAACTCTCTAGCCCAGAAAGCATTCCGGCACTCCCACCCTTTTTATCGTCCTTTATTAAAACCGTAGCAGAAATATTATATACAGGAGTGGACATATAAAGATAGACCCATGCCGCAATCAAACACGCCATAACCGCCCCCACGAACCAAGGCCAGTGGATCAAATATTTAAACAATAGTTCCTTAACGTCTACTACTTTCTTCCTTAGATTCTTGCGTTCGTTGAATTCTGTTTCTTTCATTGCAAATCGTTATTTTAAAATATTTACTAATAAACTGACAACGGATACCAAGATAGAGGTAGCAGAGAACCAGAGGCTGGTACTATTGCCTACATCTGAATTCCGAGCTTTTGCTTTATTAGGAGTTACATAAACAATATCATTCTGTTGTAACCAATAGTAAGGTGAAAGAATCGTTTCGGCCTTATTTAAGTCCAAAGTGACAATCTGCTGTTTGCCGTTCGCGTCTTCACGGATCAACTTCACATTATCACGAAGACCGTATACCGTCATGTCACCGGCCATGGCCAATGCCTCCAACAGATTTACCTTCTCATTGGAAATAGTGAAAGTACCGGGACGGGTAACCTCGCCGATAACAGATATCTTATAATTGACCATGCGCACCGTTACAATAGGTATTTCTTTCATGTAAGGCTTCAGTTTATCTATAATTAGCCTGTTCCGCCTCTCTCTTGGTCAAGCCACCCAATTTCGACTCACCTAAAACCGGAAATTTATATTCCCATCATTATCAACTAAATATGGTTGTAATATAGGTTGTGTAGTCACATAAGACGAAGTGCTTGCGGCCAAACTGGCATTACTAGCTACTGTCAGATTGAAGGGTATCGCCAATTCAGGATTGGTACATGATACCACAATGGTCAACAAATCCTTCGGCATAATCTTTGCATCATACAGACTCTCCTGCTGTTCCACCTGATTCACCACTTCCACATCCTGAAAATAAGGTACTTTCTTATAAGACTGACAGGCAACCAATAAGAATGGCAACAATAGTAGCCACAAATTTCTTTCGTTAAGTCTTCTCATCATAATTCTTGAATTCATAATTAAACGCCCTTTAATCTCTAATTTTTAATTATCGTTTTTCTATTGTTAATTGTTAATCCTATCAATACGCTTCTTTCTCTCCACGTACAGCATTATATATCGTTTTATATATTATATATAAGTCCAATAAAAAAGTCCAATGCTCTATATACCAGATATCACGCTGCACACGACCCTCCATCTGCCAGAGCTCTTTGTCTCACCGCGAAAACCCGTCACCTGCGCCCAGCCCGTGATACCGGGTTTTACAAAATGACGGACCATAAACTTATTGATCAGATTGGAATATTCCTCCGTATGCTTCAACATGTGTGGACGGGGACCTACAATGGACATATCACCCTTCAACACATTGATGAATTGTGGCAATTCGTCCACACTGGTCTTCCTCATAATCTCTCCGATACGTGTTTTACGAGGATCGTTTTCCGTAGCCTGAAGAGTATCACACAGTGTATTAACTTTCATTGAGCGGAATTTGTAGCACCAGAATTCACGACCATCCTCACCACTGCGTTTCTGTTTGAAAAAGACAGGGCCGGGAGAACTTAGCTTGATCGCGATTCCGAAGAATATATAAACGAACGGGAATACCGTACAAAGAAACAGCCCTGAACAAACGATATCAAAAGCACGCTTGATAATACGGTTCTCCAATGACTCCAATGGTTCACAACGAATGGAAAGTACAGGAACATTGCCCAATAACTCAAAATGCATCCAACGTTTCAAATAATTACGGACATTGGGAACACTAAAAAACGAACCAGATGGTTTTCACAGTAATTAATGATAGGGACAATCTCCGCACTTCGTGCAGAAGGGAGACTGCAATAAAGCTGGTCGATCCTCCCACGTGTTTTTCTAAAAAAATCAGTTACTTCATTTGGCTGTCCTAAATATGAAACACTGCGGATAACGGTCCGAAGGAGAATCCTCGAAATAACCCAGTACACGATAACCGGACGTAGGATCATCTGTCATCGCATGATAAAGTTCCTGCATATTCTCATGACTCCCAACCAATACAACCTTACGAACATTTCCTCCTTTTTTTCGATAAAACTCCAAAAATGACGGAAAATTAAACGGTAGCTGACAATAACAATTATTAAAGCGACATAAAACAATCCGAAATAGCGGGAATGGGAAAAATGAAATTGAAAAACAAGCAACATACAAACCGATAAAAAGACAAAAGGAACCATGTTACGTAAGACACGGATCATGATCTGTTCAGAACGTACCACTGGACGATGGAGAATAACACCTGAATGCATGTTACAAAGTAAATAGCACAGAGTGATAAGAGTCATACCCTGAAAGATAGAACCGCAATGGATACACCAGAAACGGGTACCCAGTAACAAATTAAATCCCCATAAAAGCAGGTTCAGCAAAATAAGATCCCCTAAAAGGACCAAGGACTTTAGGACTTTGTTAAAACGTTGGACTTCCTGCATATACTTTATTTTTATAATTTTATCTGAAATAATTACCTATTTTTTCAGTAATGCCAGTACAAACTGTGGTACTTTCCAAGCCATCTTTTCCAGCTTGGTCAGAGTAGGCCATAATCCATGCGAGACATATACCCTAATGTCCTCTTCCCACATTTTCTTACGTTTAGCACTATCGGTAGAAAGTCCACCCATACGCATACGCACGACGTACTCATTGAGATATGTCACCGTGAGCCCACCGCTCAACAAATAACGCACCAGCAAATCACTATCAGCTGCTATTTTATAACTCTCGTTATAAAGCCCCAATCTCATCATCACATCGCGTCGGATATAGCAAGTGGGATGAAGAGGAAGCCATCCATGACGCACTTTCCAAAGACGATATCCCCCTCCAATCCAGTTGCGCACCACTTTGTTCGTATTATCAGGATTCACAAAGAGACCGTCACCATACAAAAAAATCAGCATGTGTCCGTTTCATCCGTTCTACAATACGCCCAACAACCCTATTATCATAGAAAAAATCATCCGAATGCAGCAATCCGATTACCTCTCCCGTAGCCACACGGATGCCCTTATTGATGGCCTCATACATACCATGGTCAGGTTCCGAGATAATGATCGAAATACGATCTGCATATTCTCGGATAATATCCAACGAACCATCCGTACTGGATCCATCCACCACTATAAATTCTATGTCATTATAATCCTGTGCTAAGACACTCTCGATAGCACTCGAATCGTTGCTGCACGATTATAGCACGAAGTTATAATTGATATTTTCATAAAAACTTGCTTTATCTATTTCTAAAACACATAGTGTCTCTTTTACTCATATTTATGAATCCAATCCAAAGTTACCTTAGTACCCTCTACCCTCGATACTGGTAAATGAGGTGCTATTGATTTTATAGGCTCCAAATTATGAACATTATCCGTTGTCATATTATGCAGTCGGAAACTCGTCATAGGGAAAGCGATCCCCATTTTTTTAAACAGTCTCCCACATACCCCATCCATTGGAAGCAAAAAATAAGGGACATGAGGAATTTTAAGACCTTCAATGTTTGCTATTTCATTAGCCCAATCGGTGATAGAATAAGCCTCATAATCACCTAAGTAATAAATATTCCGATTTACTTTTTTCTGAGAAGCCCGGAGAATTGATTCTATTTGGTATATTACATTATCAATATAACCATAAGTTTTTCTACAAGCCTTTTCACCCATATGAAAATACATTCGCTTTAGTACGATATGAAAAAACTTATCATAAGGCTCACCAAACCAAGGCCCCCAAATGCTTGTAGGTCGAATGATACTCCAAGTGTAAGTTGTGGGGTTGGCCTTTTAATTCTTCTTTCGGTTTCCACTTTACTTTCTCCATAAAGAGTATGAGGTGTATAATCTTCAAAATCTTTTTGGCATATACCCCGGTTCGCAAACATACATAGAAGATGCAAAAATTGCACGCTGCACACTTCTGGCTCCATTTATTGCCGCCAATACATTGCTCACACCACTCATGTTTGCATCGTAATCTTGAAGTGTAGTACCTCTCAAATCTGTACGGGCAGCAAGATGTATCACAATTTCAGGCTGAAATGCCTTAAATATAGATGTAATACTCTCTTTATCACATATATTTATTTGTTTCCAAATACGATTATGTACACTGATTTTTGGCTTTTCAATATCAATACTAAGAAGCTCAATATTCTGATTTAAAAGAAAATGTTCAATAAGGTTAGTACCAATAAACCCACTACCTCCGGTAATTAATATTTTCGTCATTGCTTTTATCATCTAGTTAATAAAAATGAGAACTATAAACTAAGATTATATGGAAAGGTACATGAGTAAAAAGAATAAATACATGTACTTTTCTTTTTTCTATCAAAGATTTATGAAAAGAATCATATACATTGATTACCCAATAATCCATTTTCTTTGGTAATCTATGTATAGAAGAAATAATATTCTCACATGTATTCCCCTGTCTACTTTATTTACAAAGAATAAATCTGGATAATAAAATTTTCTACATTTTGCAATATTGCGCAACAGAATACAACGACCGTGATTCTGTATAGGCATTCTGCCTAATGCGATTATAATGTTCCTTTGATTCTAAAAAGAAGTAACAATTTTGATGGAATTTCTTGTATGGAGTTAAATAAATAACCATTGAAACCATCTTTTTACTAATTCAGACGTACCACCTGTGTTCAATCCAATAACGGAATGCCTCTTTGCATAGCCTCAACAGTCACTCTTCCAAATCCTTCACACCTAGAGCACATTAACAAAACATCCATATCCTTGTATATTTGATCTGCGTTTTTTACAAATCCATGAAATATAACAGAGTTGTCTAAATTCAGAGATTTAACAAGTTTATGTATAACATATTTAAAACCACACTCTTTATCTCCCCAAATATTCAATTTTGCATTTGGGAATATTTTCAAGATGTTCGGCATGGCATTAATTGCCAGATCCTGGCCTTTTGCTTTATCAAATATGCCCACAATTCCTAAATTGAGAAAACTATATATTTCCTTATTTTCAAATTCTACATTTGAGTCTTTTATACCATTGTATATCACTCTTTGGTTTTGCCTTAAAGGTTCTCCTAAATTCACATGATTGGCAACTGAATTAGAGACATATATAATGCCATCACTTTGATTTATAAACCTCCTTTTGCCTTTTCTTCCCATTATAAATTTCGCACCATGGTCTAAGTCCATAAATTCTCGAATATGCGATATATGTTTCACACCTATTTTTTTTTGCTACTTTAATACCAGTCATTTTCAGCAGAGGTATTGGAATAGATAATGTCAGGAGAGAAGTTCTTTTGCTTCTTTAATCAGAGAGGGAAGTTTAAAGAAAGTCCAAATATCGAGAAAAGAAGTGCCAAATATTTAAGATTACATTTTTAGATAGTAGAGCTGTGTGAACATTGGTATCACTTTGTAATCTATACCAGTCATATCGAGTTCCTGACAAATATCCCTTTAGAAGGAAGAATCAATTTCACATTATACCCTTATTGTACAGATATTCTATTATAGTCAACATAGAACGATTCGCACCATACAATTGGCTATAATTAGCAATAAACAATATTTTCATAAAGTTCAATTATAAAATTTCATGCATTTCAATTCCATTTTTCTTTACAATAACAGCTGGATTCCCAATAAGTGTACAATTTGCCGGAACGCTTTTAACGACTACACAACCTGCCCCAATTATCACATTATCTCCTATGACACAATCTCCCAATATTGAAGCACCACAACTGACAACCACATTATTTCCTATAGTTGGAGTTTTCCCATTTTTTTTGACCAAGAGTAACATTGTGAAAACACCTAAAATGATCTCCCATAGATTTTGCATTCAAAAAGTATTAAATGCATGTTCCATTTGAATATCATAGCCTATATTCATATTCTGATTGATTTTCGTATAATAACATCTCGGAAGCAACCAACTAAATAAGAAATGGATTCGACCAATCCGATAATAGAAAACATTTCTGTAGGGTTTGTCATAGATGAGATGATAAATAAACTGTGTCAATGTCGGCATATCAGATTGTATCTTCTTTCTATTTGATGAAAAAAATAAAGAAAAATATGCAACAGAAAGAGAGGTAATAAAACCCATGCACACACAAGCCTTGTTTTTATTATTTTCATATAGTAGACATAACACTATGAATTTTTCACTTCTCACCTATGCAGTATACACAAATCCTAATTCTTCAAGCTCTTGACGATTATAGATATTGCGACCATCTACAATCACATTACCCTTCATACACTTCTTGATAACGTTCCAAGTAGGCATACGGAACTGTCGCCATTCGGTCATTAAGGCAAATGCATCGGCTCCGTCGGCTGCATCGTACATATTTTCACAATAAGTCACGACATTACCTATTCTACGCTTACATTCCGGCATAGCAATAGGGTCAAACACCCGAACCGAGGCACCGGCTTCCAGCAACTTCTCTATTACGACTAACGCAGGCGCTTCACGCATATCATCTGTTTCGGTTTAAAAGCCAGTCCAAGCATAGCAATAGTTTTACCTTTTACATCCCCAGCAGCGTTAAAAGTTTATTATAAACAATAGTTTTTTGATTCTCGTTTACCCGTTCCACCGCTTCAATCACCTCCATATGATAGCTGTTATCAATTCCCGTATGAATCAATGCCTTTACATCTTTTGGAAAACAACTGCCACCATAGCCACACCCTGCATAAAGGAACTTCTGACCAATACGGGCATCCGATCCAATGCCTTTTCTCACATTGTCCACATTGGCTCCCATACGTTCGCACAAGTTGGCAATGTCATTCATGAAGCTGATACGCGTAGCAAGCATAGCATTAGCCGCATATTTCGTCATTTCAGCAGATGGAATATCCATGAAAATAACACGGAAATTCTGAATTAAGAAAGGGTGATAGAGTTTAGTCATTGCTTCTTCGGCTCGCTTACTTTCAATGCCAACAACCACACGGTCAGGACTCATGAAGTCTTTGATAGCAGCTCCCTCTTTCAGAAACTCTGGGTTTGAAGCCACATCAAAAGAGATGTTTACACCACGTTTGTCAAGCTCTTCTTGAATCACCGCTTTCACTTTTTAGCAGTACCGACAGGAACCGTACTTTTAGTAACCAAAATAGTATACTTGTTAATATTCTGTCCAAATTCACGAGCCACTGCCAGTACATATTTCAAATCGGCACTACCATCCTCATCAGGAGGGGTACCTACTGCCGAAAACACAACCTCTACATCATCTAAAACCTTAGTGATATCAGTTGTGAAATGCAAACGGCCATAAGCAACATTACGTTTAACCAAATCTGCAAGTCCTGGCTCATAGATTGGCATCTCACCATTCAGAAGTTTGCCAATCTTCTTCCGATCAACATCCACGCAGATAACTTTGTTACCCATCTCTGCAAAACAAGTGCCGCTTACCAAGCCGACATAACCTGTACCTACAATTGCTATATTCATAGAATGATAATTTTATATTTGCTACAATATTCTTTCGTTAATAAATTGCTGAAACAACTTACAGATATCATTATTCCTAATATACCTCTCTTTTATTTTTACTCTGATTTCGTTTTAAACAAGATAAATCTCTCTCGTTTAGCGTCACTATTTTCTTTAAAACTGCTGTAAGTGCCTCACAACTGTTATTTTCAAAAAGAAATCCATTCACTCCATCTTCTACCATATCACTAAACGGCGCTATATTTGATGCAATGATAGGAACCGAGTAGTTTATCGCTATAAGGGAAGGACCTGACTGGGTTGCAGAACGATATGGCAAAACTAAAAATCAGCCTTAGAAAAAATAGTTGGAATCTCCTCGTTAGGGGATAAAATCAAAATTCAATTCATATATACTTTTATCCTTAATCAGGCTTAAATACTTCTCCTGCTCTTCTTGACCTGCTTTTTACCAGCAATTATTACATTTAGACTTGGATTCTCTAGATTATTAACAGCTTTAATAAGCAAATCCAATTGTTTATAATCTCTTATCAAACCAAAAAACAAAAGTGTCACCTTATTTTCTTTTTTTTTTCTATTATGGGTGCTATACCGAAGTTTTTCAATGGCATTTCTGTGAAAATGCGTCTTTTGACGGATAATCTTTTTTAAACAGATCCATTTGCATCTTCGAATAGAAATGAAACCACTTGAATGATTGATAAAATCGTTCTTTTAGATAATCTACTAGCCTTGACCCTCTAAACTTCATATCACCATGTTCAATGTAATTGTGAGAACATATTATTGTTCTTTTCTTAGAAAGAAAAAGAAGAGCCAGAATAATAAAGAACGGATTCTTTCCCGGAATGAAAATATTTATATAATTTTTCCCCTGGCATTCTTTACTAATTTTAAAAAAATATTTAATGGCTGTACCAATTGATCTTAAGTCTCTATCTCTATACTTTTGCCATACATGTACTAATTTAACATTATTCCCGATTTCTTTTTGAGGATATTTACAATTATCAAGAGGAGAAAGTACAAATACGTTCAGATGATACACTTTAACCAATTCCGGTATTACCGTTACATCAGTATCCCACCAAGAATCATATGTTATATAATTTACAACCATTCTTATGTATTTATGATTAAAGAATCTTTTTAAGTATCTGCAATAACGCTTCTTCTTCATTCTCTTCTACTCTAATAGCCTTTTTTCACCCCAGCATTCTCCCCCGCTTTTACATCTCTATCACTATCCCCAACCATATATGACTGCGACAAATCAATATTGAAATCTTTGGCTGCTTGGAGTAACAGCCCGGGTTTAGGTTTCCGGCAGTCACAGTCACATTTATATTCAGGGCGTTCGCCAGGAAATCCCTTATCTGTGTGATGAGGGCAAACATAGATAGCATCAACAAAAGCCCCCTCTTTGCCGAGTTCCGTTTCCATCTTGTTATGAATAGCCTGTAATTGTTCAAAAGTACAGTCACCACGAGCAATGACTGGCTGATTAGTGATCACGATAGCCAGATAACCACTTTTATTGATAGTTTTGATGGCTTCAGCCACACTCGGAAGAAGTTCGAATTGTTCAGGCTTGGTGACAAATCCCACCATCTTGTTGATAGTTCCATCCCGATCCAAGAAGATAGCTTTCTGTCGGTTCTTTAGATTGTGAGCATTTACCTTACCGGTCTTAATATCATTCTCCGCTTCAAAAAAACGATCGGGCGTACCCATATCTTTAACATATTCCGGGGTATCATAGGCATAGATACGTCCGCTGCCAATGTTGGTTTTCAGTACATCTCGGTCAAGATCTATCTTGTCCGGAGTCTCCGGATGACGGGGCACAAAATTTTTCATCGTCTCCTTCAATAGTTCTGGGAGATCAACTCAATGCCCGCATTCACACGGTTTTATAATAGAGACGTTCATCTTCTTTCGCCATCCAGCAAATCACCCGATGGGTATCTACAGGCATACCCCCGCCATTTTGGGGGCTTCAATCTCCGTAACAAGCAGCGAACTGTCATAAGGATGACCGTTAGGATGTGCCACTAAGCTAGCCCACGCTTTCTTTTTCTTTATGGAATGCGATAAAGCGATTAAAATCACGTCAATTATCACATCTCACAAAGGAGCAGAAAATCTTCTGTAAGCTGGGGCATCTTGAATAAAGCACCCGCAGTTCCCAATGGATGATCCTCGATAAAATATTCAATACATACCCCAAAACGACTTCCATCTCCAAAATAGTCTTTAATCTTTTCACCCAAATAACCGATAACTAATATTATATCAGTCAGGTCACATGCCTTGAGGTTGTCTATCTGATGCTCTAATATTGGCTTGCCCATATATTAATCATTGGCTTAGGCACATCATTTGCCACAGAAGCAATACGCGTGCCACGGCCTCCAGCCATTATTACTGTCTTCATATAATTATTGTTGTTGATTTATCCAAAAGAATTTTTCTTCCAGCATCAAACACAGGCAGTGATATACCGGAAGATGCAATTCTTGTATCTTGTAAGTTTCAGTCTCGGGCACTCGGATACACATCGGTAAATTCCATCAAGCGATTTTCCTTTTCACCCGTAAGTCCCACAACCTTCAATCCTTTTGATTTTGCAGCTACAGCAGCATAGAGAACATTCTTACTGTTACCTGAAGTAGATATACCCAAGAATACATCGCCAGCACGTCCCAGGCCATTGATCTGCTGTGCAAAGACAAGCTCGGTACAGCATCGTTCATGAAAGCAGTGGTCAGCGAAGGTTCACCCACGAGTGAAATGGCAGGCAACGACCCTTGCAGATGATCGGCAAGTACTGTCCCCATTTCCTCATCAATCTTCATCAAGCGATCTATTTGGGCTGCATAAATTTTACGCTTCATCTTGAATTCTTTCATCAACTCGCCTACAATGTGTTCGCTGTCCGAAGCACTACCACCATTGCCGGCAACAAGCAACTTGCGCCCTGCCGAATAGGCTTCTTCCAGTATCTGATAAGCCGAGATGATATTTTGTTTACATACACCGAGAGCAGGATACCTCTCTATCAAAAGATCTACATGCTTTACTAACTTCTCTTCCATAAATCACTTAATGCTTAGTGAACTTACAGTGTCCGTAGGATATATTTTTCCAACCATGAGCACCTCCATCGCTAAATTGGAACGGCATGACTAATCCATGAAGCTTCTTTAGTGCTTCTTCTACTTCTTTCTTATGCGTGGGCTCTACGATGAACATAATGAATCCACCACCACCTGCACCCGACACTTTTCCAGCTTTGGCACCCGCAGCCATAGCTACGTCCATAACCTCTTGAATCACAGGATTGGTAATGTTATTGGCCATCTTCTTTTTATTTTCCCAACCTTCGCGGAGAATATCCGCGAAGCCGTTTATGTCTCCTTTCAAAATGGCCAGTTTCATATCCTTGGCACTCTGTTTTATCTTGTGCATAGCTTCAATGGCATCGTTCTCTCCACTAGAGGTGTTCTTTTCTGCTCCTCGATAATAGCGGCACTACTACGCGACTTACCGGTAAAGAACAACAGCATACTGGCTTCCAATTCATCAATAATCCAGCGCTTAATCTTAAGCGGATTGACAATCACCATATCGTTTTGCAAAAATTCCATGTAATTGAATCCCCGAAAGCTGCCGCATACTGATCTTGCTTGCCACCAGAGATTCAAGTCCTTACGCTCTATCTCGTAGGCTAGGCGAGAAATCTCGTAGTCTCAAGAGGTAATCCCAGCCATTCTACAAAACATTTCAATATACAAACAACCATAGTAGATGAGGTACCCAGACCCGATCCGGCCGGAGCATCATTGTAGGTGGTTATCTTGAATGATTTAGCATCAAGATCATACTCTTTTACAACACGATTATAAACTCCTTTTATCAAACTTGCTTCGCCATCTATCTCCATTCTTTTTGTAGAGGGATAACACTTGAAACAGCTTGAGTCATAGCTGTTAAGAACAATACTATTGTCTCTTGTCTCTTCTATGGTGCAATAAGCATAAAGATTGATGGTGGCATTCAATATCAATCCTCCATAAATATCACTATAAGGTGAAACATCACTTCCTCCTCCAGCCAGACCAAGGCGAAGAGGGGCTTTAGAACGTATTATCATAAAGTCAATCTAAATATTTTTTGTATTTGATAATTACAAAAGACATATATAAAGGGACACCGTTTTGGTGCGGTCTACGAAAAAAGAAGTATTTCTTATTTTGGAAATATAAAATCGTGTTTATCTACCCAATTGCAATTTTAGCATTGGCAACAATGGATTTTGCGTCAGCTAAATATATTCAGACATATTTATAATTATAAAGTTAGCCTAAAATCTTTTATACTCGGCAATAACAAATTCATCCATTTCTTCAAGATAGACTTTATTTCGAATTTTCACATTATTGATTTCGGCAACATTATCCCATATTCTTCCCAAGTATTCTACCCATTCGATTGGATTAGTTGATGCAAAAAGAGGAGCATTGTCTTTTTTGAATATCCCCGCCATACTATGAGGATGAACCATTACAACTTTATCGAAGGATATGGATTCAAATGTTTTAATTTTCAATCCAGTCCCCTGATACACAGGATTAATAGCCACATCTCCTTGAGCATAAAAGTTCGCAGGGACTATCTATATATCCCAGAACTTTCACCCCATCTATATCACTCAAGCCTGACAACATTTTACAGATGCTTCCACCTACCACAAGCTGGGCATCAGGAAATATCTTTCTTATAAAAGGAAAAATATCTTTAATAAACCAATTTATTCCATTTTGGTTAAATTCATTATTTCAGAAAGAAATAACAGATTATGATTTCCAACCACAGGTTGAGGATGATATTCATATTTACCATATAAATTGTACACCTCGCTATTAGGCGAAAGAAGTTGAAAATAACCAGCTTCTACTTCCTGAAGAGCAAAGATATGTGGGCATCTCTGCATTGCCTTTGCCTCAGTATCCGCAGTGATACACATGGTAGGTGTACCTACTTTGAGATTCTTGTATGCAATACAATCATGAGTCGCTATTGCCTTCTTAGGAATATGGATAAAATCGAACAGCCGAGATAAATAATAATAATTGATTACGCAAACATCAAAATGAATTTGTTCATCAAGCTTATTTACTATATTTTCTAAGCCATAAGGGTATTGATCATCTACCTGATAAAAACCGTGGCAGAAATTCTTACGGTAATACTTAATCAAAGTCATCTTGATTTTTTGCAGTTTACTGACAGTAAACAAGTTATATCTATCTCCCAATATTTTTAGTTAGTTCTAGACTTTCAAAAATATGCTTTCGGATTTTGTCTCAATGGCATCTCACTAACGTAGAGAAAATACACATCGTGTCCTAATGACATAAACATTTCTGCTTGCGACAATATCCACCACCTATTTCCCGCATCTGTAGGATGTGTAGGACATTGGAAATTATAAAATTCTCATAATTAAATCAATTTGATAAAGCTATAGGAGATTTGTCGCTGTTCTGAATAACCTTATTGACTTTTTGCCAATCATATTGATTTGAATTTATAACCAGCTTAAAGGTTTTAACTATCGAATCAAATCTAGCATTTCCTCTCTTTTCATTACTAAATAAATAGAATGGTTTATTATAAATTAAAGAAAAAATTAAACCATGATATGAATCAGTAACAATAAATTTTGCATCTCTTATGTTTCTTAGCCATTGCTCAATACTATCATAGTCATCATCGTCAATACCTTTGATATAATAGCTTAAACCCATTTGCACAGACAATTCAGATATTTTACTTTCTTTTTCCTGATTTTTTATCTAAAATATAACAAAACATCTCATTTTCTCTTGGTTGTGTTAATGCGTTATCAATTAAATCATTGTACTCATCAACAGATAATAAAAAAATGTTGGATCAGTAAATGCCTTGCTTCAGGAATACACCAGCCATAATGTACAAAAAGATCTATTGCAGAGTCTTCTCGGACAGAAACTTGAGAGAACTGTTTATAGTAACGTGATAAGTACTTTGAATCATCTGCGTCCAATTCATACTTATCGGTACCCAATGAGACAGAATATGCAATCTTCTTTACATCTTTATCTTCAATAAAGCTCAACATAAATTGCGATAGACCGCTTTTTCCACCAGTCATAGATTTTCGCCATACCTGATCAGAACCAACAATAACAACATCAGACTTGTACTTTCGGAAGATTTTCTTAAAATCGCTTACCTTAAAAAACTCTTCTGTATGAGGGATATATCTATTATAAAATGATGAAACAATATCCATTTTATGATTGAGTTTTTATTTCTTAAATCCTCTTGAAAAATACAAAGGTGTTGACCTAATATATATTTTTTATAAGCCTCTTGCCATAAGAATAGGGTTTTTAAACCACGGTAAACTTGAGTATCCTACTAGATTGTAATGAAACACATCATTACCGAATTTCTGCAAGGTTTTTACCAAAGCAAACCTTTGGAGATTTCCACCATAATTTGCATCTTTAGGTAAATTAATCAAGCCTATTTTCATAATCTTATAACATTTTCAGAAGAAATTGACCCGATATTCGAGATAGTGATGCATTATACTTGTAACCTCACGAATTATGTTTGCATACATGGACCACAACATTTGTAGTATTCCTAAAATGTTGAACAACCAAATATACCAAGGGACTTTACTTCTATTCTTTATTAAATATACAAGAAGGATACCCCAAGAGATATAATATATATTACTAAAAATACCAGAAGAATCTATCAATAATTTCATGAGATCTGCCAATAATATTTGCACAGATTCCTATAATTCCGATAAGAACTAATAGTTTTTCATATTTAGAAATCGTTTTAATTTTATTAATGACAAAATAAGATGTGAGGATATAACCTATATGGATTGTTCCATATACTAGAAGTTGAAAGATTGAATTCTGTTCTCTGATAAAACGTTCATTCATCATATGAGATGAATCATATCCTTTGTTGACTATAATATAAGTGGTTAACAGTGTACTAAACATCACTAAAACGGTTTGAATTACTGTACTTAACGACCAACTTACGCTATAAAAAAGTAAACTGACTTTTATTGATGGGAATTTCAGGTATCTAACCAAATAGAATATAACAATCAAACATATGCTGACGAATGTATAGAACATGCTATCGCCCTAAAATGAAGTACCACTTTTTTTTTTTTTTACCATTCATTAGAAAATAAAAGCCAATCCACAAAATAGATTGTGCGAAAGCCTGTCTGGATATATTTAAACCATTATACCTAAAAGCCATATACAATAGTGGCAGAGAGAATACAACCGCTAAACGATTATGTTTAATTAATACGTATATTGATAATATATATACAAACCCCTCCAGAATGAATATTGAGTAAAATCAAAGCCACATTGTCCTAATAGATAGTTAATGAATAAGTATCCTTTTTCCGTGCTATCTCGATATAATAATCCTGATTGTATATAATTAAACGTATTATAGTATTGTTCCCAATCATATGCATAGTCCCGACGGTAACCTAATAAAAATGCATATACAAGACTTGGTATCCAAAAAACGTATATCAAGAAATAGCGACTTATTTTCGAGTCTATTTAGTCGTTTTTTTAGGTAAAGCCCAATATGTTATTGGAATTATAACAAAGACTATTAGTATAAAATAGAAAACAGTCAGTGTTGTTGATAAATGTTGATTCATAAAATGGCTTTATATTTATTTAAGCTGCAATGTAAAAACTTTAGTGCCTACGTATCTGCATCATCTTTCATCTAATATTGATATCTTTCGGATATCTGCTTTTTCATTTAAAGAGATCTTCATAATCTCTTATTTTTTTACATTAATTCAAGAAAAGAGAATAAACAAACTCACCTTCGAATTTTAGATAATATAATTTTTGCAACTTATTTCTCACCTCTTTATTAAGTCCTATATAGTAAGATGATATCACTACAACAAAAACAGTTATCAATGCAACTAATATAAAATTGACAGAATTTGAAGTGTCTACAATTATAGATAAATAAACCGGAAATGGAATACTAACAATTGAAACCCAAATACATGGTTTAAATACTTGCCATATTTCGCTCCACTTATAATCTACAATCTTAATAATTAGGAGTGGTTTCACGACAATTGCCAAAATTGCATATGTTAATAAACTAGCCCAAGATAATGCCAAGGGAGAACATCCTATTTTGAATAACCAATAAATTATCGGAAAACAAACAAAAAAGGAAAAGTAGGTGATATAAGTGCATTTTCTTTTTAGTTGTCCTTTAGCATACAATGCAGTATAAAATGATGTATCAAAAACTTGAAATAAACTCTGAATAACAACAAGTTGGAGAAAAGATACTGTATAATCCGGAACAAGCCCTAACCATAAAGTTAACAATGGTTTAGCCAAGACGCAAACAGGTAACGCTATCATTAGCATCATAAAAAAAGAGAACTTTGTACTTTGCAATAATAGTTTTTTGAACCTTCATAATCGCCAGCTGCATATTTCTTAACTATTTGAGGATTGGCTGCTTGTCTAAAAATTTGTTACAAACTGATTAGCAGCCATATTTACTTGCAATGAGATTGCACGTGCTGCTACAACTGCTGGTGAAAAATATATTCAAAAGAACCAGAATACCTTGACTGTTTAATGCCATCGCAGTATTTGCAAAACATACTCCATCCCGAAAATCTTGCTATTTCTTTAAAGAGTATCTCATCAAAGGGCATCGAAAACCTTGCTTCCTTAAAGTTTTTTGTACAATATAGCCTATAAAAAAGCATTACTAATAATTGAACAATAAAGAGAAGAGAAGCATATAGAATCAGCTTGTCATAATCAACAAGAGTAAGCAAATAACATATTCCCAATTTTGCACTTACCTCGAAAATACTCATATAAGCATATATTGCCATTCGCTCATGCGCAATAATTACGGCATTATATGGAACCTGGGTTAAAGAAAAATACTGCTGTAAGAATAGAAAGATGGTATGTACAAACTGCAGCAGTCATTCTATCTGGAGCTATAACCATTTTGTTATACAAGAACCATAAACCCACTGTTTCTGCTAAGATTACAACAATTATTGCTATTAAAATATGAATATTAAGGGTCGTTGAAAATGTTCGTTTCAACTTCTCTAAATTTCTTTCTCCCTATTGCATATGTTAGAAACCTTGAAGATCCTGTACTTAACGCACCGTTAATGAAAGACAGAAAACCAACAACACCTCCCACAGCCTGATATATACCATAATCGTCAATTCCTAATTTCTGCAAGATGATACGGGATGTAAACAGAGTCACGATCATTGTAAACATCATGCGCAGATATAGGAATAATGTATTCTTGGCTATTGTTTTATTATTTGTTTGCTCAAGCATACACTACAAGTATTGCACTATCTCATTATAAACGTGATTACATAACTTTACAATTTTGGAGCATAATCTTACCATAGTATTATCTTTATGGAATTCAAGCCAATAAGTTAATCTATCATATATAGTTGCTGACCCTAAATAATCAACAAATCCTAAATCCATTCCTTCAGTTGATAACCCATTTTTTACAATACCTTGAAATAATTCGATCGGTATCTGCATCAAATTTCCAATCTATTCCGTTTAAATAATTATGAGATTTGTAATACTCAACAGTATAACTAATTCCCAGCTTTAACGGTATTGTTGTCTTAAACTCCGGCACAACAGACTTCAGTTTATAATTGTCCAAACGTTGATCTATAGATCTTCCTCCTAACAATTGTTCTGACAACATTGGTATTTCAGCAGCATAGGAATCGCTAGGCATGCTGATATATATTGGTGTGACATTTAAAATATCCGCCAAACAGTCTGTTACAGATTTCCATGAATAAGCTTCATCACCCACTATATGAAAAGATTGATTAAAAGCTTTTCTATTCCCAATAGTCCAATAAAACCGATTGCAAAGTCTTCAACTCTAGTAATCATCGCTAGATTTTACCGTCATTCCAAAGAATAGTTGGTTTATTGTGTTCCATTCTTTTAATTAATGTACCATGATAACCATATGATGGCATAATTCCATATGGAATTCGGGTATTTCCATAAGTTATCGCAGGCCTTATTATGGTATATTTTACATTGTACTTTCGTGCTAATTTAATCAGTTCTACTTCAAGCTGCTTTATTAATGCTATAAGACCATAGAGGATTCACTAATTCTACAGTTTCATCATATATTTCATCTTTATATTTACCTTTATTATAAGCTTCTGCTGAAGAAAAAAAGAAATATTGTTTGCAATGCTTAGCAAATAAATTCAAACTATAACTAATGTCTTCTCTTTTTATAGCATAGGATATCTAATACTGAATAAAAACTCTATCGCCAATTTTGGAAAGAATATATTCAGCATTATGGTAATCAGCCTTAATTACTTCTACTTCTGGAGGTAACACTTGATTTCTTTGATTTTCCTCGATTTATACATGTTACACAATATCCTTGACGTATCGCCTCATTTACTATTGCAAAACTAATAACACCGGTACCTCCTATAATTAGTATGCTTTTCTTATCCATTTATCTATGCCATTTACATTTCACTTAATATCTTGGCAGGTACACCACCAACTATTACATGAGCAGGAACATTTTTTACAACAAGAGCACCCGATGCCACAATTGCACCTTCGCCTATAGTTACACCTTTTAATATTGTCGCCCCCGACCAATCCATACATGTTGCCTATAACAATTGGTTCAGCTATTTTATATCCATCTTTTTCAATTTATGTGTCCATCATAGGAACGAATCGCATACATCCTTCCTATTGTTGCTCCTTCTACCAATTTCAATGGTATCGCCACAAGAAATTTGCACATTTTCATTGATAAAACCTCCATGAAGAATCAATTTGCTATTCTTGAAAACTCGTATATACGAATTGGCATAAACAGAAAAAGTCTCCATTAACTATCATTTGTCCTCCTTCTTCCACTAAAATACGAGTTTCTGTACGCGATTTTTTCACTTGTTTAACACCCACTGTCAGAGTTGAATAAAGTCGAATCTCTGCATTCTTATCTATTTGAACAACAGTACGACTAATATTTCTAAAAGCCAAATCGTTTTTTTCTCTTTACTTGAGAGGACAATATATTCATCGAGATAAATGTACTCCAACTCTGAATAGATAATCCTAGTGGCAATAGCAAAACGAAGCATTTTCTTTTATCTTACTAAAAATATTTCTTCTTTTGTTCTTCAGTTTGTTGATGAAAGTGGGCAAAGGGAAAACTTCTGTGCTACTTTATCAAAAGGGCATCTCATCTAATACTCTAAAGAATTCACTTCTGTCTGGTTTTACTGATTTTAAAGAAGAGTACAATGCAGGATTACCCTTTCGTGCATCTTCTAAAGTAAATTCACGCCAAACAATATTATTCTTGATTGACTCAAACAAAGACATACCTCTGTCTGAATTTATCATAACAAGGGATGTACCCTTATCCTGATCCATTGATTTATCTATTTTTTCAATACCCCCAAAAATCAGCTAATGTGATATCTGCCTTTTTTGAGGAGAGCCTTTGAAATGACAGTTATAGCAAGAAGGACGTGAGAAGTTTCCACTTTGCAAATATCCTATAAAAAATAGTCATGCCACCGATCTTTGCAATACTCCTTAACATTGGCAAAGTTCACGCATCGAAAAATTATGCCAACCCCATTGCTTGGCCTTAAACTTTATCTTTGTAGCCTTAGCACCGAATTGATTTTCAAGCATATCCATATATTTCAAAAAAACACTTTGGGTGAATTTACTCCACGACAAATAAAATCACATGTGGTAAGATTTTCATAATCTTTTACGCAGATACTTATATAATGCTGATATTTGACATGGACAGCCGCAATAGAAAACTTGTTCTCCTGCAATCAACAGTTTACGTACATTTCACAGAATTGCCCTTGCATACTGCATTTTGAAGATACTTTGAACTTCTTTATTTCACTAAGTTTCTCTGGATTATCTGATATTATATGACTTACAGTATGATCCTCATTATCTTTTTAAACAGCACCGCCCAACATATGCTTTTTTTTTTGCAACACCCAGCCGGTATATCTACAACATGCACATCCTAACATTGTCAATCGAACAGCAACTTTCGATTTCCCATTCACATGTACTAATTCCCCTTCCAATCCTGCCAATGGTCCCTTGATTACCCGTATTTTCTCTCCGGAGCCAATGGCGATGTACTCATGCTAATCGTCTCATCCGAGTAATCGAGCATAAACTTAAATCGCAACATTTGTTGATCAGGAATAACAGCCGGAGTACTCTCCCCACGTAATACCATGTAACGGCTGATAGAAGATAAAGTCAGGACTTCTTTTTGTTCTTGCAGATCAACGTGAACGAAAATCATCATCGGAAGCAGTACCCGGTCGACAATTTTACGGCGGTCGCTCCATTGATGAACTTCTTGTTGAATTGGAAGGAAATTTTCGATCCCCATTTTCGTAAGCCGCTCACCCGTTTTTTCTCGTGACAAATACGTACGATAGCCACTAACCAACGTTTTGAGCGCGCTACGCTGCTGCCAATCACATCTGTTGGCAGAAGATTTCGATCGTCATTTTTCTTAATGATCATGTATTTTTACCCCTCATTTTTCCATTACTCCTTAGGCAATGGATTGAATTCGGTGACAAAGATAGATAAAATTATAAATAGTAAACAAGAAAAAAAAACGCTTTCTTTTTTTACACACAAATAGAAATATACAGTTAAGACTATCCTGGACGTGAAAAATCCGCTATCACATTGGTTCTATTCTACCACCCATATTTTGTACAACATCCCTAAACAAATCAGGCGCGGAATTTCGCGCCTGATTTCTATTCTTTCGATTTACTTACCACTTATAATTGATACCGAAGCTAAGCAATTCTTTCAACTGGAAGAAGCTGTCTCCTTCAGTCGGTTTCGAGCTATCGTCAAAACGGGTATGTATATAGAGCTTGGTAGAAAGATAACGGTTCAAAACGAAGTTGAATGTATTTTCCCATTCTACACGTGCCCAATGATAGTTGGTCAGATAATTGAGACGAGACTCTAAAGTTACTGCAGAGATGATGGTCCAGTTCAATGTGGATTGCAACTGAGAACCAAAGTCGTTTTTAGAACATTTTCCTTTGTCTAAGCCAAACTTTGTTTCGTCTACTTCAGAATTACCGATATAACGCAAAGTTATAAGTCAACGGCGCCATAAACACAGAAAGATTAAATTTCTTCTTACTCAATTTATAATCCATACCGACACTGAGCGCCAAATCTGCCGGAGACATGAAAGATGAAACCAATTCTTCACTATTAGCTTTATAACCGTTGAAGAACTGTGTCTTAAACTCGGACGAAATGGTATAGTACCAATTCTTGAAAGCCCTCAAACCTAATTTATTATACAAACGAAATTGGTCTGTATTGAACAGATATTTATGGTATTCATCTGACGGAGTGGAAGTCATACCTACTTTAGCTTCCAGCTGGTTCTCAAACAGCACCTTTTCATTGTCATTATAGTTGGCAAAAATCTGAAAAGTGGCTAATCCGGAGAAGTTACTTTCACCTCCCTTATACCAGTTATCCGAAAGGTGGTTCTGGCTAATCTGCAACGATCCGTTACCTCCGGTCACCCACCAGTTCGGCCGACTAATCTTCATATTGGCTTTCCCTACATTATCATCCATATTTTCCGGTTGAAACAGATGGATAACTGTTGCTTTCGGAGATATCTTTGGCTTCACATCATGACGGAATACATCACGACTCATAATACGGTCTTCTGTAGTGACAACTAAGTTCGGATGTTCCAAATAAAGATCCATCAATGCACTGTTCACTATTTTTTCGACACGCTGGGTCTTGGTAAATGCCAGGGTATCATAAGGCAGAAGTTCCGCTGTCAGTTGAGGAGTGGTGTCCCATTGCATAGGCTTCCATTCCAATTTCGAATATTGTGCCATCGGAGCATAATAATATGCCAATGGTGTGAACAGACGAAAATAATCGGGATCAGACGGAATATAACGTGGCGGCACAGACAGATCGTTCAAATAATCTAATTGCGCGACATACTTATTATATAAATAAGAAACGGTATCCAGTTTCGGAGTCGGCCCCGACATATTCAGTTTGAGCATCAAATATTTCTGAAGCTCCGCCGAAAGCGTATCTGTTTTCACGACTCTGGCTTTTGCCACAACTGTTGAAGATTTAACCGTTTTGGCAGGTTTAATCGCTTCAGGAGCAGGCTGCAGAGAGTCAGTCGGAAGTGGAGAGGGATCGACAGATTCCTGTGCAAAAAGCGATAACGATAAGATTGACAGAATAAACGCTGAACATAAAGTAGTAATTCTCATCATATTTGTCTATGGTTTAGAGTGCAAAGCTACATTATTTTGTTCAGAAATCATAGGATTCTTTTAAAATTGCATTTTTTTTAATAAAATTGTGGAGACGAAAGACTGTAATCTTCCTCTTTTTTTTATAATTTTGCGGTTTTTAAGTTCGTAAGAATACTACTAAGTAAACAATTATTAAAACAGTATAGCTGTGGGAGAAACAAAGTATATTTTCGTCACCGGTGGTGTTGCCTCTTCTTTAGGAAAAGGGATCATTTCATCTTCCATCGGTAAGTTGCTGCAAGCAAGAGGTTATAAAGTAACTATCCAGAAGTTTGACCCGTACATCAACATTGACCCGGGAACATTGAATCCTTATGAACACGGAGAGTGCTACGTGACTGTAGACGGCCATGAAGCCGATCTCGACTTAGGACACTACGAACGTTTCCTGGGCATACAGACAACGAAGGCCAACAACATTACTACGGGACGTATCTACAAGAGCGTCATCGATAAAGAACGTCGTGGAGATTATTTGGGGAAAACGATCCAGGTGATTCCTCACATCACAGACGAGATCAAACGGAATGTTAAACTGCTTGGTAATAAATACAAGTTTGATTTTGTGATTACTGAAATCGGTGGTACGGTAGGTGACATCGAATCCTCCCCTACCTCGAAAGTATCCGTCAGTTGAAATGGGAACTCGGTAAGAACGCTCTTTGCGTACACCTTGACCTATGTTCCTTATCTTGCTGCTGCCGGAGAATTAGAAAACAAAACCGACGCAACATTCTGTAAAGGAACTCCAAAGTGTGGGTATTCAGCCGGATGTACTGGTACTGCGTGCCGAGCATCCGCTAAGTGACGGACTGCGTAAGAAAGTGGCACAATTCTGTAATGTAGACGAAAAGCCGTCGTGCAGTCTATCGACGCGGAAACAATCTACGAAGTACCTATCCTGATGCAAGCGCAAGGGCTGGACAGACACTATCCTCGAAATGATGGGACTGCCGGTAGGAGAAACGTCCGGGACTCGGCCCATGGCGTAAATTCCTGGAACGTCGTCACGCTGCAGAGACTAAAGAACCCATCAACTATTGCACTGGTTGGAAAATACGATTTGCAGGACGCTTACAAATCTATCCGTGAAGCTTTATCGCAAGCGGGTACTTACAATGACCGCAAAGTGGAAGTTCATTTCGTAAACAGCGAGAAGCTGACAGACGAAAATGTAGACTGAACAATTGGGAAAGGTAATGGCGGGCGTAATGATTGGTCCGGGATTCGGTCACACGGGGTATCGACGGTCAAGTTTGTCGCTATCAAATATACACGTACACATGACATTCCGACATTCGGTATCTGTCTGGGTATGCAATGTATTGCTATTGAGTTTGCCCGCAACGTACTGGGATACGCTGATGCCAACTCGCGTGAAATGGATGAAAAGACCAAGCACAACGTGATCGACATCATGGAAGAGCAGAAAGCCATCACCAATATGGGAGGTACCATGCGTCTGGGAGCTTACGAATGTGTATTGCAGAAAGGATCAAAAGCATACCTTGCTTACGGCGAAGAACATATTCAGGAACGTCACCGCCATCGCTATGAGTTCAACAATGACTATAAAGACCAATACGAAGCTGCCGGTATGAAATGCGTGGGTATCAACCCCGAATCGGATCTGGTGGAAATCGTTGAAATCCCGACTTTGAAATGGTTTGTCGGCACCCAGTTCCATCCGGAATATGGTAGTACGGTACTGAACCCTCATCCGTTGTTCGTTGCATTTGTGAAAGCTGCCATCGAAAACGAAAAAGCAACGGTGAACGGCTAACGATACGTGGTAAACAACCGGTAGTTTGTAATTTATATAATTTGTAATTAAAATAAGAATGGATAAAAACACCATCACAGGTCTCGTTCTGATAGGTATATTATTGGTAGGATTCAGTTTTTTGAGCCGTCCAAGCGAGGAACAGATAGCTGCGCAAAAGAAATACTACGATTCTATTGCCGTGGTACAGCAGCAGGAGGAAGCGTTGAAGGCTAAAACGGAAGCTGCACTGGCTAACAGTCAAAAAGAGGTGGCATCGGCTGCCGATTCTTCTGCTTTGTTTTTCAATGCCTTGCATGGAACCGACTCTAAAATCAGCATCCAGAATAATGTAGCGGAAATCACTTTCACAACCAAAGGCGGACGTGTCTATTCAGCCATGCTGAAAGATTATATGGCACAAGACAAAAAAGACGCCGGTCATGCTGTTCGACGGTGACGATGCTTCGATGAACTTCAACTTTTACAACAAGGCAGGAGCCATCCAGACCAAAGATTATTTCTTTGAAGCTGTGAACAAGACGGACAGTAGTGTTACAATGCGTCTGGCTGCGGATAGCGCAAGCTATATCGATTTCATCTATACGCTGAAACCGGATAGCTACCTGATGAACTTTGAAATCAAAGCGACAGGCATGGAAGACAAGTTGGCTAGTACTAAGTATGTGGACATCGACTGGTCACAACGTGCCCGCCAACTGGAAAAAGGATTCACTTATGAGAATCGTCTGTCGGAACTGACTTATAAAGTAACAGGTGACAATGTAGACAACTTGTCTGCTGCCAAAGATGACAGTCAGGATTTGCCGGGACGCATTGATTGGGTAGCTTTCAAGAATCAGTTCTTCTCGTCTGTATTTATCGCTGAACAGGATTTCGACAAGGTTTCCGTTAAGTCAAAAATGGAACAACAGGGAAGCGGATATATCAAAGATTATTCTGCTGAAATGAATACTTTCTTTGATCCGACCGGCAAACAACCTACCGATATGTATTTCTACTTCGGTCCGAACCACTACAAGACGCTGAAAGCGCTGGATAAGGGACGTGAAGAGAAATGGGAGCTTAACAACCTGGTATATCTGGGCTGGCCGCTGATTCGTTGGATTAACAAATGGATCACCATCAACGTATTCGACTGGTTGTCCGGCTGGGGATTAAGTATGGGTATCGTTCTGTTGTTACTCACCATCATGGTGAAAATAGTCGTTTTCCCGGCTACATGGAAGACGTACATGTCTTCAGCCAAGATGCGGGTGCTGAAACCGAAAATCGATGAGATCAACAAGAAATACCCCAAGCAGGAAGATGCGATGAAGAAACAGCAGGAGGTGATGGGCCTTGTACAGCCAGTACGGTGTAAGCCCGATGGGTGGCTGTCTGCCGATGTTGTTGCAATTCCCTATCCTGATGGCATTGTTCATGTTCGTACCGAGTGCTATCGAACTTCGTCAGCAGAGTTTCCTTTGGGCGGATGACTTATCGACTTATGACGCATTCATCACTTTCCCGTTCCATATTCCATTCTTGGGTAATCACCTCAGTTTGTTCTGCTTGCTGATGACTGTTACCAACATCCTGAATACGAAATACACAATGCAACAGCAGGATACGGGTGCCCAGCCGCAAATGGCTGCGATGAAGTGGATGATGTACCTGATGCCGATCATGTTCCTCTTCGTCTTGAACGACTATCCTTCGGGATTGAACTATTACTACTTCGTGTCAACGCTGATTAGTGTGGGTAACTATGATTCTGCTTCGTAGAACGACTGACGAAACTAAATTGTTGGCTATTCTTGAAGCGAAGAAGAAAGATCCGAAACAGATGAAGAAGACCGGATTTGCCGCCCGCCTGGAGGCAATGCAAAAGCAACAGGAGCAATTGCAGCAGCAAAGACAGAATAAGAAATAAGAGATAGAAATCAGCTTAAATATTCTAAGAAAGCCGGACATCCTATTTTAGGTTGCCCGGCTTTCTTTCTTAAAAAATAAAATAGGATGAAAACTAAATATTCTTATAAACAAATCTGGACAATCTCCTACCCCATCCTGATCAGCTTGATCATGGAACAGCTGATGGTATGACCGACACTGCTTTTCTGGGACGTGTGGGCGAAGTCGAATTAGGAGCCTCCGCCATTGCCGGTGTATACTACCTGGCTATTTTCATGATGGCATTCGGATTCAGTATAGGTGCCCAGATATTAATCGCGCGTCGCAATGGAGAAGGAAATACAAGGAAATCGGACCGATTTTTCTATCAGGGCATATATTTCCTGCTTGCCATGGCAGTGATTTTATTCACGTTCTCCATCGTATTTTCACCATATATCTTCAAGAATATCATTTCGTCTCCTCACATTTACGATGCAGCCGAGAGTTATATTCATTGGCGTGTGTATGGGTTCTTCTTCTCTTTTATCATGGTGATGTTCCGCGCCTTCTTTGTAGGTACGACACAAACCAAGACGCTGACTCTGAACTCTATCGTAATGGTATTATCCAATGTGGTGTTCAACTACATACTGATCTTCGGAAAATTCGGTTTCCCGCAACTGGGAATTGCCGGTGCTGCTATCGGTTCGTCACTGGCCGAAATGGTTTCGGTGATCTTCTTCGTCATCTACACCTGGAAAAGAATAGACTGTAAGAAGTATGCGTTGAATCATTTGCCCAAATTCCGGAAAAACACTGAAACGCATACTGAATGTTTCTGTGTGGACAATGATTCAGAATTTTTCTCATTGTCTACCTGGTTTATGTTCTTTTTGTTTGTGGAACATTTGGGAGAGCGCTCATTGGCGATTGCGAACATTATCCGCAACGTGTCGGGAATCCGTTTATGATTGCAATGGCATTTGCAGCTACTTGTGGCTCACTGGTCAGTAACCTGATCGGTGCGGGCGAAATCAAGTGTGTTCCCGGAACGATCCGCCAGCACATCCGTATCGGTTATATTTTCGTGCTGCCGCTGGTTATTCTTCTTGCACTTATTCCCGGATTTGATATCTGCGTATTTATACAGATATGCCGGATTTGAGAGCAGCCTCCGTGCCTTCACTATGGGTATTGTGTTCCGCTTATCTGATACTCGTACCTGCCAACGTCTATTTTCAATCGGTATCAGGAACAGGGAATACGCGGACTGCACTGGCTATGGAACTTTGTGTATTGGCTATCTACGTCACATACTCTGCATATTTCATCATGTACCTGCGGATGGACGTCGCATTTGCCTGGACAACGGAATGCGTATATGGTATTTTACGCTGATGTTCTGCTACTGGTATATGAAGAAAGGAAACTGGCAGAAAAAGAAGATTTAAATCCTTTTTCACTATCTTCGCACTAAGAAAATAAACATTTTATAAAATATATGAGACAAGCTAAATTTATTTATTATGTCGGCAGCAATGATGTTAGCATGCCTGTGGTGGAACGAAAGATGCAGGCAAAACAGATCAGGAGCTGATCGGTAAATCCGATATCAAGATCGAAGGAAAGCGGATGACTCCCGAAGCGCTTTGGGCGATGGGACGTATCGGAGAACTGGCGGTATCGCCTGACGGAAAGAAAATTGCGTATACGGTAGCGTATTACAGTGTACCGGAGAACAAGAGTAACCGCGAAGTTTTCGTGATGAACGCAGACGGAAGCGAAAACCAGCAAATCACTCATACTCCTTATCAGGAAAATGAGGTGACTTGGATTAAAGGAGGCACCAAACTTGCATTCTTAAGTAATGACAACGGCAGCAGCCAACTGTATGAAATGAACCCGGACGGTAGCGGACGCAAGCAGATTCCAAGTATGACGGAGACATCGAGGGATATTCCATTTCGCCGGACGGTAAAAAGCTGCTGTTTATTTCACAAGTAAAGACGAAAGAAAGCACTGCTGATAAGTATCCAGACCTGCCGAAAGCCACAGGTATCATCGTGACCGACCTGATGTACAAACATTGGGATGAATGGGTGACAACTGCTCCACATCCTTTCGTGGCCGACTTCGACGGTAACGGTATTTCCAATATCGTGGATATCCTGGAAGGAGAACCATACGAAAGTCCGATGAAGCCCTGGGGCGGCATTGAGCAGCTGGCTTGGAATACAACTTCGGACAAAGTGGCTTATACCTGTCGCAAGAAAACAGGGTTGGAATATGCTGTTTCCACCAATTCCGATATTTACGTGTATGACCTGAATACACCCAAAAAACGGAAAACATCACCGAAGAGAACAAAGGGTACGATACCAATCCCCAATATTCGCCCGACGGCAAGTACATCGCCTGGCAGAGTATGGAACGCGACGGCTACGAAGCCGACCAAACCGCCTCTTCATCATGAACCTGGAAACGGGAGAGAAACGTTTTGTAAGTAAAGCTTTCGAATCGAATGTAGACGCTTTTGTCTGGGGAGCAGATGCAAAGATGATTTATTTCACCGGTGTATGGCACGGAGAATCGCAGATTTATGCGCTGGATTTGGCCAATGATTCGGTAAAGGCAATCACTTCAGGAATGTACGATTATGAAAGTGTATGCTCTTTTCGGGGATAAACTGATCGCCAAACGTCATTCTATGAGCATGGGTGATGAGATTTTACAGTGGCACTGGATGGCTCTACTACGCAACTGTCGCAAGAAAACAAGCAGATCTACGACCAGATCGAAATGGGTAAAGTAGAAGGCCGCTGGATGAAAACAACTGACAGCAAGGAGATGCTGACATGGGTAATCTATCCGCCTCAGTTCGATCCGAATAAGAAGTACCCGACACTGCTCTTCTGCGAAGGTGGTCCTCAAAGTCCGGTAAGCCAGTTCTGGAGTTATCGTTGGAACATGCAGATTATGGCCGCCAACGGTTATATCGTCGTAGCTCCGAATCGTCGCGGACTTCCGGGCTTTGGCGTGGAATGGAACGAGGCTATCAGTGGTGACTACGGTGGTCAATGTATGAAAGATTATTTCACGGCTATCGACGAAATGGCCAAAGAGCCGTTTGTAGATAAGGATCGTCTGGGTTGTGTAGGTGCCAGCTTCGGAGGATTCTCCGTGTACTGGTTGGCAGGACATCATGACAAGCGCTTCAAGGCATTCATTGCCCACGACGGTATCTTCAATATGGAAATGCAATATCTGGAGACAGAAGAGAAATGGTTTGCCAACTGGGATATGGGCGGCGCGTACTGGGAAAAACAAAATCCGATGGCACAACGTACTTTCGCCAACTCCCCTCACCTATTCGTGGAGAAATGGGATGTTTGTGGAGAGAAATGGGCAATACTGCCGTGATTCTCTGTATTCATGGATGAAAAAGACTACCGCAGAATCCTGGCGCAATTCTTCAGGCAATGGCTGCGGATTTCGATGCTGCCGTGATGCGTGGTGTTCCTGCACTTGAGTTCAGGGCCTTCTCCATTGCATATCATAAATCGGATGAATAAAAAACCATCCGATAAAACGAAAGCAACCGGTTTATTCCACAACCAGCCGATGCCACCCCAACTTGCTGTCATCGTGTTAAACTTCTCTTTTGTTCCGGCTGTAACCAGCATCCACTCTTTTTCCGATCGCTTCGAAAAAGTTTTCTTTCAAATCTTTTACTTCTAATTTCTTCATCTCTTTATTCGTTTTTAATTATTTCTGTTTTTTCAATTTTACAATCTCTCCCAAATAAAAGGGAATCTCCACAGGAATCTTCGTTTTTCTTTGCCTCTGCTAAGCAAAAACCTTTGGAGGATCGTGCAAAGGCTCGTCAGACAAATCGAATGTGCCATAATGCATGGGAATGGTAAGACCTGCATTCATTTCTTCGGCGGCAGTCAATGATTCGTAAGGCGATATATGATTGGGACGCATAAACCAGCGAGGTTTGTATGCCCCGATGCCTAACAAAGCATAATCCGGTGCTCCGAACAGATCGGGAATCTCACGGAAGTGACTGGAATAGCCCGTATCACCACTATAATAAAGAGAGATTCCATTTCCTTGCAGCATAAAAGCTCCCCACAGTCGCTGGCCGCCATCACGTACGGAACGTTTGCTCCAGTGTTGTGCCGGTAAGAGAAACGTGATCTTTAATCCTTCATCTTCCATTTGTTGATACCATCCGGCTTCAATCACTTTCATTTCAGGAACCATCCTGAATCAGTTCACCGGTTCCCAAGCCGCAGAAAAGTTTCATTTGCGGGTTGTTCTTCAGTAAGCGTGCTATACTCTGTTTATCCAAATGATCAAAATGATCATGACTGACAAGTAGATAATCAATCTCCGTAAATATATCAGGATTAGCAGGAAATTCGCTCTGTCTTTTCACAAAAGGAATACTGCCGAACACCGGATCGAACATGATTCGCTTACCTGCTAATTGAAGAAAGAAAGAATTATGTCCGAGCCATATCAGGGAATCTCCTACCACCGCATCCAATGAGCGAAGATAACAAACTTTCGGGTCCCATTTCACCGTTTTCTTCTCTTTGCGTTGGGGATTGGGCGAAAGACGCCACTTCAACACGCTGCCCATCCCCGGACGGAAGCGATGCTGCCTGTTAAAAACGTCCGCGCACCATCGGATTTTTCTCTCCAATAAGGATTGACTGTCGCTAAACGTTCGTTTCTCCTAAAACATATATGTTCACCCATTTTATTTCCTGAATACGTATTTACAAACTTACTAAAAAATTCTCGATTTACGATGAATAAGGGAAAACAAAAAATGTACCCCGGACACACTATCGGGGTACATTTACTTATAAAAGAATAAATATTATCCTTTTTTAATAGAATGAGGCTTAGTTAACAGCAGTGCAGCCCATACAGAGGCAGTTGCCAGCCAAGAGCAGAAAGATTGATAACCATAATGACCGCACCCAATATCCATAAAATCAATAGCGACCATTTCAAACCTGTTCCCATTGGTGACCAATGGAATAGCTGGCGCAAGATGGTATACAAAAAGCTCCTAATGGAATACCGATGAGGGCAACTCCGGCAATCGTACCCAATAATGTCATCATAGGAGAGACGGAAGCAACCGGCATCCAGTCGATGGCAGGCAACAACTCATAAAGTAAAGCTCCTCCACTGACTGCCACAGCAATTGCCGCAAATACCAACGCTACCAATACGACAGCCAATACGAACAAGACAGGGCAACAAAGAATGACAAGAGCTACCAGAAATATCTTAAAGAGAACGGCAGCAATGGAAACAAATACATCGCCTATCTTTTGAAGAAAGGTACGAGGTTTACCGGAGTTCACATAATTATTAACCCCATCTGCTACCCGTTCGAAGCCGTCTGTCACTGTTTTGCCAATATTCTCAATGGTTACCGCTTCTCCACGCATACTAACTTTTCTGCGGCGGTACGGGCTTCCGGAATAACGAGCCATCCGATAACATAAAGGATAATCATCGGACAATAAGGCACAAACACCAGAATAAT
>VOFH01003500.1_pt1 | contig 41103 bp, 43 predicted proteins | sample 5384091 | NCBI WGS metagenome assembly VOFH01 (sample SAMN12384727, study PRJNA508395) | human gut metagenome | isolation source: healthy gut G | host: Homo sapiens
CCGCATGATTGTGGAGTGAAAGTCAAGTGAAGCCGTACTATCCTTTTTTTTGAATTATAATCTGGCCTCCGTAAGGGGAAATTAATACTCTCCGAATTTAGTGGTCTGTTCAATAGCTATTGAAGGGTCCGTTCAATACCTATTAAAGGGTCTGTTCAATAGCTAGTGCGGAGTCTGTTCAGGCATAGTTCGCGGAACAGAACCGAGTAAGGCCGGTATGATGCAGGTCGGGAGCAAAGCTTAAGTGTTTTGCTTTCGACTTTCCTTGTATTCAGTCGGTGTCATTCCATATTGCTGCTTGAAGCACTTGCTGAAGTAATGCGAGTCATTCAGTCCCACCATGTAGGCAATCTGTGCCATGTTATACTCCTCTGTCTCTATGAGTTGAGCTGCCCGCTTCATACGTATTTCTTTCAGGAACTCAACGGGAGATAAACCGGTCAGTGTCTTCAGTTTCTTGAAGAATACGGAACGGCTCATGTTTACTTCGCCGGCAATGTCTTCCACTGTAAGGTCCACCGTTATCCAGATGCTTCTCTATGGTTTCCATCACTTTATCCATAAATTTCCGGTCGTTGGGCGAGAGGGCCGGAGTGGTGGTTTCCTTTTCCCTGCCAGAGGTTGTTCGGTGGATGCAGGCAACAGACTGGCGCAATACAATGCCTGTAATTTTTGCGCTGTTCAAGCAGATTGAAAATACGTGCCTTCAGGTAGGCAGCGCTGAAGGGCTTTGTGATGTAATCGTCCGCTCCCAGCTTCATGCCTTCTATCTTGCTTTCGATGGTCGACTTAGCCGTCAGCATAACGATGGGAATATGGCTTGTGGTCATCTCTTCCCGCAGTTCGCGCACCATTTCTATACCATCTTTTTTCGGGCATCATAACGTCGCTGATGATGATATCCGGCATATACAATTTGCTCTTTCCAGTCCGATGTTACCATTTTCAGCTTCTATCACATTGAAGTACTGGGCAAAGATGGTCCTTATGAAGAAGCGTAATTCTGGTTATCTTCCACTATCAGGATAGTTTCTTTTTCACTGTTCAGGTTCTCCTCTTCGTTTCCGGTGAGAGAAGAGAACTGATTTCCGGTGTATGCCGGTGAGGTATCACTTTACCACGTAGTCGGACACAGGATGAATTCAACGGTTTCGTCGAAGTGTTCTTTTCCTTTCTGTAATCTGATGCTGAAGCAACTCCCTTCTCCAAGTTTGCTCCGGATGCTGATGGAGCCGTGGTGCATATCGATCAATTCTTTCACCAGTGAAAGGCCGATACCGGTGCTGGCCTGGTTGAAGAGGTTCTTATCCACTAAATTCTCGAAGCGGACGAACAGGGACTTTTGCTTGTTCTCCGCAATCCCTATTCCCTGGTCCTCCACAGCAAGAATCACATCCTTTTCTCTTCTTCCTGCACCACCACTTTGATCTGCTTCCCTTGGGGAGTATATTTGAAAGCATTCGATAACAGGTTGAACAATATCTTTTCCAACTTGTCGGAGTCCGCCCATATCTTGAGGCTGGAGACTTTCGTATCCATACTGAAATCAATCTGGTGTTCATCGGCAAGGCTGTTGAAACTTTCCATAATGTGGCGGATGAAAGGGATCAGGTCAATCTGTTGCACCCTCATCTTCATCTTCTTGTTCTGTATCTTGCGGAAGTCCAGAATCTGATTGACAAGCCTCAACATCCGGTTCGTGTTTCGCTCCACCAGCACCAACTGTTCCCGTTCCTCATCATTCAGCTTGCCATGTTGCAGGACTTGCTCTACGGGACCGGCAATCAGCGTCAACGGTGTACGCAGTTCGTGCGATATATTTGTGAAGAAACGTAACTTTATATCTGAAATTTCCTGTTCAACAGATACTTTATGTTTCAGCCGGAAGATGGTGAAGAGAATATAGGTGGCTGTAAAATGACCAATAAGATGAGTAGCACGTACAGGAATATGCCCACGGTGTCTCCCAGAAAGAGGGAAGTATGTTGATGTCCAGTGTACGCGTATTCTCCACCCAGATACCGTCACTATTTGTAGAGCGGACTTTCAGGGTGTAATGCCCTTTCGGAAGGTTGGTGAAGTGGCGGTTCGCTGGTTGCCAATATTGTTCCAGTTGTTTTCGAAGCCTTCCAGTTTGTAGGAATAGGAGATGTTGCCGGGATACTTCATATCCAGGGCGGCAAACTGGATGCTGAATCCATTCTTATCGTGAGGCAGGGTCAGGAGGTTCGTATCATCGATGTGGGTGGTCAGTATGCCACCTTCTTCGGAGTCACCGTCTTCTCGGCCTGTTGCAGGCGGGTGAAGATGATGGGAGGAACGTATGTACTTGTATGGATGGAATCCGGAAAGAAGTATAGAACACCTTTCACGGTGTTGAACATCAGATAATCGGATGCTGTTCGCAGAGCCGCCCCTTCATTGAAACTAATTCGTAGGGGAAGGCTCTGGAGGTAGTGGTTATTATTTTATCCGTGGAAGGAATAAACTTGCACAGTTCTTTCTCTGTAGCGCACCACAAATTGCCGTGTGGGTCTTCCTCGATGGATAGTAATACGTCCGGAAGCCCGTTTCTCATGGTGTATGCCTGAAAGCGGGCTTCAGCACCCTCCAGTGAGAGTAGCTTATTGAGTCCGCCTCCGAAGGTGGCTACGTACATTTCGCCTTTCCGGGTGAAATATATGTTGTGCACGTCGTTATTGCTGAGGCTGTTGGCGTTTCCCGAAATACGGCAATAACGTTGGAATTCTATCTCTTCCGGTTCTTTGAAATTGCCCTTGCACATCAGTAATCCTGTGGCGCTGCCTATCCATATATTCCCTTTGGTGTCGGAGGTGATGAAACGCGTACGGTAACATTGGCTGATAGGATAGTTCTTTAGCCGGTTCCGGTAGTTGATGAAACGGTCCGCTTCTTTGTCTGTTCCCCGTTCCAGGTAGTTGATTCCTCCTTCGAATGTGGCAATCCATATCCGTTGCTGCCGGTCTTCATGCAGACTATATATCTCGTTACCGCTCAGACTGTATACATTGTTTGCGTCGGCGCTGTACTGAACGAGATGATAAGTCAGAGGCTTTCCTTGAGGCCTGGCGGCGAATAGTCCGTTGCCTTTGGTGCCTATCCAGATGGTGCCTTCGTGATCTTGTATGATGGAATAGCCGATTCCTAACTTGTCCGTACTGTAAGGGGAGATAGTCCCTGAGGATGTGAGGTTGCCCACATAGCGCCATTGACTGTCGTAGACACGTATAACTTTGTCTTTATTGCCCGTCCATATATACCCGTTGCGGTCCTGATAAACGGCACGGACGTTGCTTCCCGGGAATTCCGTGTCATCCGGGGCAGCGGTAAGCAAATGGAAATGATTGGTATTGAAAGAGATCTTCTCCAAGCCGTTTCCGTATGAACCGAGCCATAAATTACCCTGTTTATCAGTAAAGACATTGGTCACCTTATTGTCAGCGCTCCAGCCCGATTGCAGGGCCGGATTGTAAAAACGGACGTATCCGGTTGTTCTTACGGTCGTACCAGGCAAGTCCTCCTCCCGAAGGATGTACCCATAAAGAGCCGTTAACATCCTCGTATATATACATTTCCGGTCGGGAATCGACGATATCTTTGCCGTACTTGTCTTGCAGAATGAAGTGATCGAACTGCTCGTTTTCAGGATTGAAGTGCGTCACTCCTTTGGTGTTGAGGCGTATCCATGCTTCACCGTTGGTATCGATATAGACTGCTTTAATCTGGTTGTCCTTTAATGAAGGATAATTCCGGGTATTATAGTGACGATGGTTTCCGGAACTTTGTTCATACACAAAGAACCCGTCGCTGGCTGTGCCAATGAATAGCTTGTCCTTTTTGAGTTGTCGGATGGTTTTAATAGACGAGCCGGTGGGGAACTCTTGCCTTACAAACTGGTCGGTGTCCAGATTATATTCGTATACGCATCCCTGTTTGGAAGTGAAGTAGATGCTATGATTGTTCTCCAGTGCATCGTAAAAAGGTTGTTTGTCCTTTTCCGGAGGAGCGACGAAGTAAGAAGAAAGTTTCTCTTCATTCCCGTTACGAGTCAGGCGGTAATCCGTTCTCGGTAAGAATCCATTGGTTCTCCCGGCTGTCCTGAAAGATAGACTTGATAGGCTCTGAGTATGAAATCTGATGGGATTTGAAGAAGTCTGTGGCTTTCATTTCATGTGTTTCCGGATGAGTGGAAATATGAATCAATTCATTTTGTACGGTAATTATCCATACGTCTCCACACGGAAGCACATACATGTCCAAAGACAGGTAGTTGTCGTAAGGGATAGCCTGGAACCGTTCAAGCCGCGGATTGAAACGATAGACCTGGTGATTGTAGCTTTGTACCCAGATATATCCGTATCTGTCTTCTTTAATATTGTCCAGACGGTTATTGCTCAATCCGATGCTGTCGCCCGGATGGGCTTTATAGTTGTTAAATGTATATCCGTCAAATTTGTAGAGACCGTCCCAGGTGGCGAACCACATCACTCTTTGTCATCTTGCAGGATACTCATGATAGTATTCTGCGAGAGTCCGTCTTCTGAGGTATATTGTGTAAAGGTATGTGGTAATTGTCCGAAGCAGAAGCCGGTGGCAATTACGCAGAGGATTAGAAATATTCTGATTCTTCTCATGGTTAGTGTATTACTGGATACGCTTTATTTCAGCCATTTATTGAAAAACTCCAAAGTCTCTTTCTGCATTTCCTTATTGAAGAAGTGTTTCTCTTCCCATATCTTAGTAACCAGGCGGTCGGTAGCCTTCTGGCTCTGCCAGACAGCCTGCATGGTGTCATAGGCATCTTTAACACCTTCTATCGGAAACAACTTGTCCCGGCTCCCATTGAAAAACAGGGTGGGTTTCGGACAGGCGATGCATGCTGTATGCGGATAATCCAGATAGCGGCGCAGGTTCGGTATCAGCATGGAATAGGCTGATCCGCCTTTTGTTTTGGTTGTTGGTGAGTGTCATCAGTGTTCGGTGGTGTTCATCCAGCAAATGGAGGCGGAGACTTTTATGCAGTCGGTGATGGCGGAGAGCATCCAGGAACGGTAGGCTCCCATGGAAAAACCTACGCATCCTACTTTATCTTTATCCACAAATGGCAGGGAGGCCACGAACTCCGCACTTCGAACATCATCCATATTGATGAACGCTCCCCATGAACTCCCCATTTGCAGGAAGTTGGAAGCTAACGCTTGCTGTCCGTCATAGTTCACCCCTTCCTTTCTGCCACGTTCACCCCAGAACAAGGCATCGATGGAAAGTACCACATAACCGTGTTCGGCAAAATAGTCTCCTGTATATTGGCCGTCGTAGCAACCTGCTGCCCAATTGTCGGCGTCCGCTATGATTTCAGCGCTTACACCGAACGGGCGTACCATTTTTTCCTTGCCGATGGAGAAGTGCGCACCATGATCGTGCAGCATGACGACTGCCGGAAAGGGACCGTCACCATCCGGTACTAACAGGTAGGCAGGAATACGACACCACTCCGATACGTTAAATAGTATTTTTTGAGCCTTATATCCGTTGCGCTGTTCGGTAGCGATTACCGTCATGGCATAATCGGCAGGGGCAGGAGGTAAAATCTGCATACAGTCTAATAGGGTTTCCCGTGCCTGGGCACGCCATTTATCAAACTTGCGGATAGGGGAGTTTCCCCACGCTGCCGGGTAAGTGAGTTGTTGTTTCAATTGCTCATAGAAAACCGGCATGTTTTTTGACAACACTATATGCGGTGGTGTCAGTTTGTGCAATCATACTGAGATGTCCGGAGAGAACAATCAAGAAAATGGTTGTAATGCGTTTCATGGTCAGTGGTTGTTAAAATCTAAACAAAGATACATGATTTTTTCTATGAAATACGTATCTTTACCGCATAGAATAAGCCTGTTATGATGAAAAAAATCTTATATCTGATCCTTGGGTTGATAGGTGTGTTGTCAGTAAAAGCGCAGCCGGATTGTTTTTTCACCCATTATTCGTCTGAAGACGGACTTTCTCAAAATACAGTAATGAGCATCCTGCAAGACCGCAAGGGAAATATCTGGCTTGCTACTTGGGATGGCATTAATAAGTTCAATGGTTATTCATTTAAAACATATAAGGCACGTCTTGATAATCGTATCGTGTTGAGTCATAATCGTATAGATCATATGCTGGAAGACAAGTATGGCTTCCTTTGGCTACAAACCTATGACAATCACGCCTATCGCTTCGATCCCCGTACGGAAACGTTTGAGCGTGCGCCGGGTGATGATGAAGAGGGGGCACAGCCAATATAACGAATATCAAAGTCCTTCCGGGTGGTTCGGTATGGTTGCTGACGGAGACTGAAGGGGTGATCGGGTGGCAACTGATCCACAGGATTATAGCCTGACCTCCCAATATTATTCTACCCAATCGGGACAGTTTTCTGCCTCACGTGTGTTTCAGGTATATGAGGACCGGGCAGGTAATGAATGGATATTGTCTGATAACGGATTAGGGATGTTGGCACCCGGAGAGAAATCACCGGTCTTTTTATTTTGCAGAGACAGCAGAGCGGGAGAAGAAAGGCGGGCAAGCTTTTTATTCCTGTTTGGAGCATGGTCCCGAAATCTATTTCGGATCGGATAACGGGCGCGTATGGCGCTATCAGAAGGAGAGCGGGCAGTTCTTGTTGCTGAGTCTGCCGGTTTCATCCCACATTGTGTCAATCAATCATATAGATGGTAATGAGATCATACTGACCACTTCAAAAGACGGATTCTTTACTTATAAATGTGATACAAAGAAGACAGAACACTTCCCTGCCTCCCGTTTTCCTGATGCGCCGATTCATGGTACTTATGTGGATAAAGCATCGGAAGTATGGTTCGAGCAACATATTCCGGGTACAGTGGTACACTTTAATCCGCGTACACAGGTCTTGAAGCGTGAAGTAATAGCTGTGGAACCTACCAGTACGGACCGTTCTCGTCCGGCTTTCCATGCGCATGAAGATATCAACGGCATGCTTTGGGTACATCCGTATGGCGGCGGTTTTTCATATTTTGACCGTGAAAGTAATAGTCTGCGTCCGTTCTATAATGAGTTGTCAGGCATGACTGGCGCTTTTCCAATAAAATACATACTGCCTTTTCCGACAATCAGGGAATCTATGGATGTGCACTCACTCTAAGGGATTGGAGAAGGTCACTTTCCGTCCATCTCAGTTTGTATCGTAACGCCGGTACCACACGATTATGAGTCATTGAGCAACGAAGTACGTGCCCTTTGCGAAGATGCTGACCAGAATTTATGGGTAGGCTTGAAAGATGGTAAACTACGGATATATGATAAGAACCGTGTAAATAAGGGCTATCTGACCGAAAACGGTACTGTGTCGCACAGCGGCACTCCGTTGCGTGGTAATGTTTATTTCATCTTGCAGGACAGTAAACAGAATTTCTGGATTGCAACCAAAGGGATGGTCTGGTGAAAGCTGAAAACAGAAAGATAGCTATCACTATAAGCTGACACGTTATCAGCATCAGGAAGGTGATATTTATAGTTTGAGTGACGACAATGTTTATTGTGTATACGAAGATAAGCATGGACGCATCTGGATTGCTACATTTGCAGGCGGCATCAACTATATGGCGCACAGTCAGGGTGGTAAGGAGATTTTCGTGAACCATCGTAATAACCTGAAAGGATATCCTATTGATTATTGTTACAAGGCCCGTTTTATAACAGGTGATGATCAGGGGCATATCTGGATAGGAACTAGTGGGCGCCTTTGATGATGGATGCAGACTTCAAGAATCCCGAAGATGTGAAGTTCCGTCATTTCCTGCGTGTTCCGGACAATGAGCATAGCCTAAGCAATAATGATGTGCATTGATTGTATCTACCCGGAATAAGGAACTCTTTATTGCAACATTTGGCGGAGGACTGAATAAGTTAGTATCGCTGGATGAGAGCGGTAATGCCTGTTTTAAGTCTTATACGGTACAGGACGGCCTGCCTTCGGATGTATTGCTTTCCATACAGGAGGATAAAGCCGGTAACTTATGGCTCAGTTCGGAAAAACGGTATCAGTAAGTTTATTCCTTCCAAAGAGAAATTTGAGAATTATGCCGATAAGGAGATATTTTTCCGGGTACGTTTCAGTGAGGCGGCTTCGGGAATATACTGCTTCGGGTAATATACTTTTCGGGGCAAGTACAGGTATTTTCTATTTCAATCCTGATTCCATCGGGAAGAGTAATTATGTGCCGCCGATGGTTTTCCAAGTTACTGGTGGCGAATGTGGACGTGGTGCCGGGACAGGGTTCCGTACTGAAACAGGGATTGATGATACCAAAGAATTGGTACTGTCGCATCGGGAGAATATTTTCACCATACAGTTTGCTGCACTCGACTATTCCGCACCTTCCGAAATACAGTATGCTTATATCCTGGAAGGTTTTGAAAAGGCCTGGAACTATGTAGGTAAACAGCGTGTAGCTACTTATACCAACTTACCAAAAGGGCATTATGTCTTTAAAGTCCGTTCTACCAACAGTGACGGTATATGGACTGAAAACACGCGTACATTGGACATTGAGATACTACCTTCCTTCTGGGAAACTCCGTTTGCTTATTTCCTGTATGTGCTTTTCTTCATCATGATTATTGTAGCGGCGGTGTATATCTTGTTCACTATTTATCGTTTGAAGCATGAGGTATCCGTCGAGCAACAAATGACGGATATGAAACTGCGTTTCTTTACCGATATCTCTCATGAACTGCGCACTCCGCTGACTTTGATTGCAGGTCCAGTGGAATATATACTGGGGAATACCAAACTTCCGGATGATGCCCGTGAACAGTTACAGGTGGTAGAACGGAATACGAACCGCATGTTGAGGCTTATCAATCAGATACTGGACTTCCGGAAGATACAGAACCGGAAAATGAAGATGCAGGTTCAACGTATGGATGTAGTGGCTTTTACTCGCAAGATCATGGCGAACTTCGAGTCTGTTGCCGAAGAACATCAGATAGACTTCCTGTTTGAAACGGAGAAGGAAGAACTGTATCTTTGGGTAGATGCGGATAAATTTGAAAAGATTGTGTTCAATCTGCTTTCCAATGCTTTCAAGTACACTCCGAATGGAAAGATGATTACGGTGCTTGTGCGCGAAGATGAGAAATCAGTTTCCGTAAGTGTGGAAGATCAGGGAATAGGTATTGCAGATAATAAGAAAAAAGTCGCTGTTTGTCCGTTTTGAGAATCTGGTAGACCGCAATCTGTTCAATCAGTCCAGCACCGGTATCGGTTTGTCATTGGTGAAGGAATTGGTAGAAATGCATAAGGCGACCATTACCGTTGATAGTAAGTTAGGAGAGGGAAGCTGCTTTAAGGTGGACTTCCTGAAAGGTAAAGAACACTATGATGAATCGGTGGAATTCTTGCAAGATGATGCTACGGTGGGTATGGGAGTCGCAGAACAGGTGACCGATATTGTTAGTGAAATACCGGATTCTTCTGAAGAAGAGAATATAGAGGAGGAATCGGAAGAGAGTATGGACGCCAAAGGGACTATGTTGCTTGTGGAAGATAATTCGGAACTCCGTTTGTTCCTGCGCAGCATCTTTGCTTCTGACTACAGAATCGTGGAAGCAGTGGATGGTATGCAAGGTTGGAGTAAAGCTTTGAAATTCCTTCCGATATCATTATTAGTGATGTAATGATGCCCGGAAAAGATGGCATCACCATGACGCGTGAACTGCGTGCCGATATGACCACCAGTCATATTCCCATTGTATTGTTGACGGCTAAGACTTCCATTGAAAGCAAATTGGAGGGGTTGGAGTATGGAGCGGACGATTACATCACTAAGCCGTTCAGTGCCACTTATCTGAAAGCACGCGTAAAGAATCTGCTCACACAGCGCCGAAAGTTACAGGGTATCTATCGGGATAACCTGATGACGGGAAATGCAACGGTTGACTTAACGGAAGAAACTGTAGAAGAGCAAGGACCGGAAATGTCTCCTAACGATCGTAAGTTTATGGATAAGTTGGTCGAATTGATGGAAAAGAATATGGATAACGGGGAATTGGTAGTGGATGATTTGGTTCGTGAACTGGCTGTCAGCCGGTCGGTATTCTTCAAGAAGCTGAAAACGCTTACGGGATTGGCTCCTATCGAGTTCATAAAGGAAATGCGTATCAAGCGTGCCGCACAATTGATTGAAACGGGAGAGTTTAATATGACTCAGATTTCTTATATGGTAGGTATTAATGATCCGCGATATTTCAGCAAATGCTTCAAACAGAAGATGGGGATGACTCCAACTGAGTATCGGGATAAGGGAATGAATAAGATCAATTCGTCAAAAAATACATGAATTCATCAAAACGGACATCTTTGTTGTCTTGTATAAGGCTGATAAACAATTGATTGCTAAATAATGCAGAAAATACTGATTTATGGAGTTACATTTTGTATTTTCTATATACTTTTGCCCGTGTCGTAAAGGTAAGAAGATGATAATTACTTGAATTCAAGAAATTATGACTGGTTAGGAGTTAAGAGGATGTCTTCAGGGACATCCTCTTGTTTTTATTAAAACTATCTATTGCAATGCTTCTATATACTTCCGGGTTCCGTCTGTTAGGATGAGTACCCAGTCATTGCCGTTTGAATGACCACCTTCAGGCTGGAACGTTTCTACTTTTGAACTAAACTCACCGATATAAGATAGCTCTGCATTGCGTGGTGAATACCACCAAGCCTTTTAGTCTTTCCATGAATCTTGCTGAGGTCTATTTTCATGGGGCGTCCGGTATAGTTGTATACTAACATATAGTCGTTGCCACGTGTTGCAATGAGACGTTCATACTTTGTACCGTTATTGCCGGCTATGCAACTTTGGTCGGCTACTCTTTCGAAGAAGGGGAAAAGCAAGTATCAGTTTTTTCAAATATTGCATCTGGTTGAATCCGGGATCTTTCAGGGCTTCATACCATAATTTGTAGCACCGTAGGCTGGATTAACTCCCGGCTTTAGGAATTGCATGATAGAGCTATGACCGTACGTATGACCGAATGAACCGGCAAAAAAACCGACCAGTAAGCATATCTGCGTACATCGTTGTCTTTCCAGAAACCTTCCTTAGGGTCATGAAGTCCTTGGGGAATGGCTTCATAAGACGGCTCTCCATCAATAACCGGACGTAGTGGCTTTTGAGCAAGACTATGTTCCACATATCGCCAGTTGTCTTCTTCTGTGCCTTGTGGTAACAGTGTCTTTTTGTCATCTTTGCTTTGTCCGTAGCGGCGGTGTCCACTTTGAAACATATTGAAATCCAGCCAGGGGGCATCGTTGAACCATTCTGCCGAGAGTGTCCTTCCGAAGGGATGGAAAGTCATGAGATGGTTCTTATCAATGGATTTAATGGTGTTGGCAAAGCATGTTCCAGACTTCGGTTTTGATGTTTCCATAGATATCTCCGCCAATCATCCAGATGATGTTGGGGCGATCTTTGTAACGGTTGGCGAGAAAAGTACCATAAGCCTTGGCTCTTCCACATTCATTTTTCCACTTTTACCAGCCCGCCCCAGATGCAGACCATGCCGATATAAATCCCCTCTGCGGGCGGCGGCATCGATGATAAAGTCCATATGATCCCAATATCCATATATACCCGGTCGGTTGATATTGGAGAAATCAAATCCATCCGGCATAGACGATTGTCCATAAAAGTTCATGGCAGGTGCTCCGTTGATGGTTTGTACCTGTACTACGTTGAAGCCTGCTTGTTTGCATTGTTCAAGATAGTATTCCGCTTCATCCCGGTTCAACCTTTCGGGAAGCAGCCAACCGGTATCTCCGAGCCAGAAGAAGGGAGAGCCATTCGTATGCTGAAGGTAACGGAGTTGCTGGATATTTGCAAGGCTCCATTTTTCCAAGGGAGGTTGTGTGATTGTGAAAACACCTGATAAAAAAAGCAGGTAAAACATAGATAGAATAGTATTCTCTTCATGCTATTATTTTTTAGAATATGTATTTATTTAAGCAATTCCCAACGCTTGGCCCAGTCTTGCAGAACATCTTTTCTCCATTTGGATACCGTTTTACTTCCCTGCCATTTTCCTTCAAACAGGTTTGCGTCATTTCGGTCTGTATACCAATAATCTCCTAATTTATAGTCATCGGCATCAATCTTTCCGGGCCATGTGTTATTTACGACGAACTCTCCGGTTTGTTCCGGAAATCCCGGAATATCAGAGGTAATCTTGTAGGTCAGGACTGCGGTAGATTTAGGAGCATATCTGACGGCATATTCACCATTACCCAGATAGAAACCGTCCCAGTCCTGACCATCTGTTGTCATGGTGAAACAGGTTGAGTCAGCGGGGATATTCATTTCCGGTCCCTTTATGCGGAATTCAATGATGGCATATACCGGAACCGTATCTTTCAGGGTAGTACTCCGGTTGAAAATGACTCTTGGGCTATGAGTGAATTTCTCGAAACTCCTCCCCAGCTTTCTTTCTGAGGATTATTCGGATCACCATCCATCATGTAAAGTAGTGATGGGGGTATCTCCCATCTTGACTTTTCCATCGTAATATTTTATATAGTCTTTTCCCAGATATCCGGCTCCACGGATACATTCATCGTAATAGTCTTTGTTGAATTTACCAGGTTGTTTGTCATTGGTTATGAATCCACGATAGGAAGCATTGGCCTCGATGAACCAAAGGTTGGGGAAATTCTCGACAATGTATACATAACTATTGGTACTCCATTTTTTATTCGGTCCGCCAATCCAGTATACTCTTATTTTATTTTGAATGTCCGGAGCATCATGTAGAGCTTGTGCTAAGTCATCGAGTCCGCCCCATACGAGTATCCATAAGGGCCGGGTACTTTCTTTTCTGGCACATTTAATGATCCAATCAGAACCCTCTGGCAGTAGTATAACCTTTGAATGGGGCTGCTCCTTTGTCTTCCTTGTTTGCAGATGGCGCGTAAGGCATCCGGTGACGGAAGCCCTTTATGTATTTTTTCAACTTGGGCAGATCTTTTTCGTATAGGTCTATCATGTCCAGAAGATTCTGTTTACTTCCGTGTCCATAGGAGGGAGAAGATACTAATCCTTCTGTTTCGAACATCTCACTGTACATAAGGAAGTGTGCCATTGATTGATTGTCGTCCGGATCTGTGCCACCTATGTCCGTACTGATAAGAATGCGAGGCTTAACCGGAATAGGCTGTTGCCCCATAACAGTTATAGAGGCAGTTAAAATAGAGAAGACTAAAAAGAGTTTCTTCATGATATAGATTCTTTTGATTTTAAAATGTTCCGTCAATAGTGGTTTGTACTTATGTGTATGCAAAATAGAAGTTTATAGCTATAAAGAGGAGGAAATATTGTTCCTTTTGGAGTAAATGATGATAATAATGGTATAGGGGGCGGGGTTAAAATGGGAAAAGAAAAGAGGATACGCACAACGTGATAGAATCCAAATCTGGAAGAGTTCATCAGTGATTGAAATCGGCATTGTCAGGATCGGCAAATGGATTCTTATCAAGAACATTTCCTTCTGTGTCGAAGCACGTCACTGTTGTGTCCGTATTGCCTTCAGCCAATGAGATCAAGTTCTTACAGTTGTGGTAATAATTGTTCGAGTAGGTTGGCTTTCCTACGGCACTTGAGTTGGCAAAGCCGCGTTTGTTGTTGAAGTTGGCAATTACGTTGTTGGTAAACGTGTTGGTGTTACCCTTGAATCGCAGATAGAAGAAGCGATAGTTGGCTTCACCGTTACCTACATTATAGAATGTACATTTATCAATCGAAGTTACCATGTTTGCAGTTACGCTGTTTGATGCGTCATCGGCACGTAGTACGTCCCGCTTGGAGGCGGAGTTATAGATTGTGGAACTTGAAATGGTGAGATTGTTCCAACCACCGCTACGGCTATCGATAAAGTCACCGCCGGAACATTCGATATCATGAATGAGGGAGTTTTCTATCTTGATTGTATTGGCTACAGCTGCAACGTTGATGTAGATAAGTCCTTTAATATAGTTTCTTATTTCACACCCGTTAATGGTAAGGTCACCGAATCCTCCTTCTTTTTTGTATTCAATAGCCTGACTGCCATCAGTATTTGTTCCATCTAACACAACCTGATAGAGATAGAGTGAAGCGCCGTTATAGATATGGATACAAGTGTTGATTACCGGTGGCTCAGCAGAATTCTTAGCAGCAATGACTACATTGTTATTAATTTGTAATTTGGCTGCTGTCAGCACATATTCACCGGCTGCAAGAGCAAACTTACTGCCTGGTGTTGCATCTTGAATAGCAGAAACCCAATCGTCAGCAGGAGTAAGTTCGATAGCATCACTCAAATCCAGATTAGTGGTGAAAGTAGAATAACCACGAGTCTTTTCACCTAACTTCAATGTAGCTCTGTAATTGGTTTCCGGTGTAAGACCTGTGATAGTGGCGGAGCCGGAAGATATGTCGGTTGAATTCAGCGTATACGTCACAGTATTGGCACTGGAGTTTGCGGTAGTAGGAGCACAGATGACAGCATCGACCTCAATACCCGGTGTCCATGTTACTTTTACAGAAGTGCTCTGAATGTCACCGGCTTTTACCTTTTTTCATGTTCTGTTCGGGGTTGGTTGTACGCTTGATGTCAACCCATTTGGATGTGCGGGAAGAATTGTTTTCATCAATGGCTCTTACGCGGATGTAATAATCAGTCTCTCCGATAAGATTGGTTAAAGTCTTTTCGGTTAAAGTTGTGGTATATGAGGCATCCGGTGTACGTTGGTCATAATCGGGACTGTCCGCATAAACTTCAAGTTCGTAAGAGGTAGCTCCTGACATTTCATTCCAACTGACAATGATGTTTACTTCCTGTGAAATACGTGCAGTGATGCCGGTTGGCGACAAGACACGATTAAGAACTAAATCATTGATATCATCTGGTTCACTACATGATGTCACTGCAACACTACCCAGGCAAATGGCAGCTAATGTACAAATTGATAATATATATTTTTTCATCGTTGTTTAATCATTTAGTTAGTTAATACCACTCGTAATTAGAAAGATTAGGATTATCGTTCAAATTGACGTTGAAGATTGGCCAATATTGATATTTATCCGGATCGCGCACGTAGAGATAGTCAATAACATCTTCCAGGGCATTATCTTTGATCCAAGTGGATGCTTCGCCCTTACTGTCTGAAAATTCGGTATAGCCTTCCGGATTAATATCCATTTCACCATAGTTCAGACCGTAAAGGTTCAGTTTTGCATCCTTTTCGGTAGTCTCTATACCATTACGAGTCCAGGTATATGCGCTCATTTTATAATATGCATGGCCTGATAGCTGGCTGTAAGGATGTTTAGAATCATAATCGGTCAAACTCACAATAGCTTTCATCTTGTTTTTTGTCTCGTCCATTTTACTTTTCAGCATTCCCCAACGGATAAGGTCGGCCTTACGGATCAGTTCTCCTGCAAATTCAAGAGCTCTTTCGTCAACAATGGCTTGGAACATCTTTCTCTTTGCTTTGAGATGCTTCTGCAACATAAGCTGTAACTTCTGTAGCGCGGTCGGAGGTCGCAAAAGCGCGGTTGCGAATCTTAGTCAGGTAAGGAACGGCAGCAGATGCACCATTCAACTCGTTTTCCAGTTCGGCGCGCATCAGTACGATGTCGGCATAACGCATATATTGTCTGTTGATACCGTCATCGTTTCCGGTAGGAATCATACGGTTTGTCCATTCATAACGTAACTTTCCGAAACTCCAGCTCTTGAAGGACTGAAGAGTTTGTACGCCCTTTGTCCACTGGAATGGGCAGCAAGTCACATCACGGCGCAAGTCCTTTACTGAATAGTCAAAGAAGAAAGTTGGTGTAGGACCAACCTGGCTACCTTGAAGCATTGTTGTCATATTGTCGGCAGTAGTGTGCTTAATGCCGAAGGTATACATGATACGTCCACGTGCCGGGTTATTGCTGTAACCTATCTCGAACAATGATTCACTGCCTGCATTGATAACATCTCCTGAGATTCCGTTGTTGTTGAAGATATCTTCAAAATTTGATTTTAAAGCCACGTAAGTGCCTTCCTGGTCCATTACATCCTTACAAGCTTGCAGTGCGATAGGGTAGAGACGTGTTTTGGATAGTTCCGGATCCGTACTTAAACGGTTTTCTCCGTCAAGACGCTGAGCGTAGCCGGATGCTTGCAGGCATACGCGGGCCAGGAGACCTTTTACGAAGACTTTGTTCACGCGTTCCACTGTTTGTGTGGCGTCTATCTCATTAGGCCATGCACAGAGGTTTTGTGCCTCTTGCAAATCAATGATGAGCTGCTTGTAGATGACATCACGGTCTTCACGTCCTGAATACATATTATCGGCATTCAATGAAGTCAGACGGGCAGGAACATCTCCCCACATATTAATCAGGTCAATAAAATGTAAGGCACGTAGCGTGAGCGCTTCCCCCAACAATTGTTTCATATTGGCATTTGTCAGGTCTGCATATTCACGAAGACCTTCAATAGCCAGATTGGCACGTTCGATAGCGGCATATATCTTAGCCCAAAGGTCGGTCCCGGTACTGGTGTTCATTTGATCGTTTCCGACTCCGGCATTGTATGTTGCCAAGTCAGCCTTTCCGTCGGCCTTGTCCGAACTGTTATAGTATTCTATATCTGTATTGTATCCATACCAAATGGCACGTGCACGATAGTTTTGCTCTCCAAATTCCTGATAGATATTGGCAATGGTGCCTTGCGCATATTCATAAGTACTGAAAATGTTCTTACCGTCTAAAGATGAAGGAGAACTTTGATCTAAGAAATCACTGCAAGAAGACAGACTAGCAAGAAGGGCGATAGCTGTCAATGATTTAATCGTTATATTTTTCATTTCTTTTTCGTTTTAGAAGTTTAAGTTAAGACCTATTACAAACTGGCGACTCTTTGGGTATGCAGAGTAGTCTACTCCCGGAGTAAGAGCTGTCTTGTTTCGGGTAGAAACTTCAGGGTCGAAACCTGAATAACCGGTCAGACAAAATACATTATAACATGTGGCGTAGAAACGCAAATTGTTAATACCCACTTTTCTAGTCAGGGACTGCGGTAGAGTATAACCTACTGTTAATGTAGACAAACGTAAGAAAGAACCATCTTCAATAGCCCAATCGGTCAATACATAACTGGTGTAGGGTGACCACATGGTAGTATTGGCGTTTAATGCAGCTAATTGTGCGGGATCATTTACCAAGTTTCCGTTGGCGTCAAGGTTTGTCCAACGTTTACCTTCGCCCATAATATCGAGCATATTACGGTAATAATATTGATAAGACGAAGTATATTCAATCTTGTTGGCATTGTAAACGTCATTACCAATGCTATAAGTGAAGTTTGCACTCAAGTCGAAGCCATATACGCGACCTGAAAGGGCGAAACCACCACTGGCTTTAGGATTGGTATTACCGATAACGGTACGGTCTTTTTCATCAATGACATTGTCACTGTCGTCTATATTCTTCAGTTTTAAGGCACCCGGACGGAGATAACTGGCACCGATAACACCTGCATTGCTTGCTACATCTTGTTTCAATACCCATTTTTCACCGCTGGCATAATAGTCTTCAAAGTCACTTACTTCATAACGTCCGGCAGTTACATATCCGTAGATCTCACCTACTGAATGGCCTGGTTTCACGATGAAGTCATCCTGAATCTGTGTTGAGGCCCAACCGGATGATGCCGGATATTGTGATAATGTACCCAGGTTCTTTACTTTGTTTTTATTGAAACCTACGTTACCATTGAAGCTCAGCTCATAGTTTTTCTTGCTGATGATGTTCCAGGTAAGAGATATTTCAAAACCTTTGTTCTCAGTTTTACCGAGGTTGCGGTACTGGTAGTCATAACCGGAACCGGAAACAGGGAATGCGATTAGTAAATCTTTAGTCGTATTCTTATAATATTCGATGCTACCGGTCAGCTTGCCACCGAATAAGGTATAATCCAAACCAACGTTACGGGTAACGGTCGTTTCCCATTTCAAGTCCGGATTGGATGCGTAGGAACCACTTTGACCTGAGGCAATGCCGCTTGTCCAATAAGAAGGGAATTGATTGAGCCAAGTAGTAGAACCGGAAGACCATACGGGAGAAGTCTGGTCGGCGGGAATATTGTTATTACCTGCAGTACCATAGGAGAAACGTAACTTTAAATCGTCAAGCCAATTATGAGTCTTCTCCATGAACTTTTCTGAGGAAATACGCCATGCTACGGCAGCTGAAGGAAATACCCCCAACGATTGCCTTTAGAGAATTTGGAAGAACCATCGGCACGGAATGTACCGCTAATCAAATATTTGCTTTGGAAATCGTAATTGACACGTCCGAAGTAGGAAAGCAAGTTGTCGTCTGCGTTAGTATATTTGTCTACACTATAAGGAGTACCTTGTGAAGACAAGGCCCAAGCCTGAGAAGCAGTAAAGCTGACAGGAAAGAAGCTCAGACGGTCATCATTCAATGAACTTTTTTTATTGATAGTCTCTTCACCAACCAATACATTCAGGTTGTGGTCTTTATTCTTGATGATATCTTTGAAGTTGTAATTTACTGTATTGGTATTGCGGAAAGTCTTACGCTGCGTGTCGGCAAAATAAGCCATCGGATGAACACCTTCTGTATCGGAACTGTTGGTACGTGCATTGTAAGTACTTGGACCATAATATTTCTTATCAGTATTGTAATACCAGTCTAAACCGAATTCACTTTTGAACTTGAAATTCTTGAAGACTTCCCATGAGAAGCTTCCATTCATGTTGAAAGTCTGACGGTTCTGCTTGCGGTCTGTGTCATATACTGATGTAATCGGGTTTGTCAACTGAAAATCCGGGTCATAACTGTCACTCAAATCAGGAAAGTTAAACATCGGGTAGATCATAACGTTCTTCATGCGTGAGTCGGCTGAAGATACTTCACTCTTGCTTTCATTGGCACCTGCACCGTTTACCGTGGTATTGGCATAACGCATAGAGAAGTCGAGGCTGACTTTATCATTCACCTTGTGGTTAAGTTTTTAAGCTTAAATTATCACGTCGGAAAGAAGACCCCAGCATGATAGCTTTGTCATTCATGTGGGCATATCCCATGTTGAATTTAGTTTTATCCGAACCACCGCTAATTGTCAAGCTATGATTGAAGGTATTTCCTGTACGGCCGAATACTTGGTCTTGCCAGTCATTGGTTGGGGCGTTTTCATACAAGTCTGCATCTTGCCAGTTGCCGAAAAGACTGGTAAATTTGCTTTCATTACCTCTCAACAAGGCGTATTCTCTTTGCCATTTTACGTAATCAGTTGCGCTCAATGTCTCCAAGGTCTTTGCCATTTTTTTCCAGGAATAGTAGGTATTATAAGATACACTCAGTTTTCCTTCCTTTCCGCTTTTAGTCGTTACCAGGATTACACCGTTTGCACCGCGGGAACCGTAAATAGCTGTAGAAGATGCATCTTTCAGTACAGTCATATCCTCAATATCGGATTACCGTCAATCTGGAAAGGCGGGTGCATCAAACAGGTTCGGATAAGTACCACCGTTTTGTCCCTTTTCATCGGTAGTGGGATGCAACTGTTCGGTTATCAGTTTATAGGCATGGTTACCATCGAGCAGACGCGCCCACAGGCACACTTTCCAACCCATTGACCAACCGGTAGAGTGATCGCCACGACCTATTAAAGACTTCTTGGCGGCTTCAAACAGGATGGGAGAGTTGTAGGCACTGATTTGGCGTCCCGGATACAAACCCCAGAGATGAGAAACATGGCGATGACGGTCTTTGGGATTATCCCAGTCGCATCCATTCTGTAACTGTCCCCCAACGGCCTACCTGCATGGGGCTAAATTGTTAACTACAGTCTGTAAACTGTCGGTGAAAGCGGTGTTTTCGTTCATTAAACCGGCAGCGGCAATCGTATTGTAGAATAAATCGTAAACCATCTGATTGTCCATCGTGGTTCCGGCAACTACAACAAATGTACGTTTGCCATTTACTACGGGACTGTTTTCAGGAGAATAGGAGGGGCTACTACCAGCCAGTTATTCTCGGGTTCACGCACCAGAAAATCGAGGTAGAATTCGCAGGCACCACGCATTGGGGGTATACTTCGGCTAGATAGTTTTTGTCGCCGGAGAAGAGGTAACGATCCCACAGATGCTGGCAGAACCAAGCGTTGCAAGTGGGCCATACTCCGTAGCTTGGTCCGTCTACGGCACCGGTGCTACGCCAGATATCCGTATTGTGATGCAATGTCCAACCGCGACAACCGTACATGGCGGCACTTTCGCGTCCTTGTATGGCTGCTTCTTTTACTAATTGCAGGAAAGGTTCGTGCATTTCGGGCAGGGAGGTACTTTCGGCAGGCCAGTAGTTCATTTCTACATTGATATCAGTAGTATATTTGCCATCCCAAGGAGCACGTAGCTGGTAGTTCCAGATACCTTGCAGATTGGCGGCTTGCCCGCCGGGCTGTGAACTGCATATCAGCAGGTAGCGTCCGAATTGGAAGTATAAAGCAGCCATTTGCGGATCGAAGCTTGTACTGAACTCTTTGACGCGTACATCTGTCGGCTTGTCGGCTTGAGCATTGCGCCCCAAGTCCAGAGATACTCGGTTGAAGTACTTCTGATATGCATTGATATGGGCTGCTTTATTCTTCGCATAGTTCTTGTTGACCTGTTTCAGGTATTTCTGTGCAGTGCTGAGTGCATTGCCCGATACATCTTATAGTTTACGAAGTTGGTACCGATGGATACGTATAATGTAACGCTATTGGCATTTTTTTTGACTTGCAGGGTGCTGTCTGATGTTGCTTCAGACTGCCACCATTGTTCTCTATGCGGGTGAGGGCGGTGAATTCCACTTTGCCTTCGATACCTTCGTGGTCGTTAGCTTTTCCGCTCAACTGTAATTCTTTGCGGGAGGAGATGCTGCGTACCACATTATAAGGCGTGGTATATTTTGCAGTGAATGAGATGCTCTTCTTTTGTGAAGCTGTCAAGCGGATTACCAGGACCTGATCGGGGAAAAGAAGTATAGGCTTCACGGGTATAGGTTACCCCATTGGTGGTGAAGCGAGTGGTAGCTATTGCCTTTGCAATGTCCAGATCACGATAATAATCGTTGTAATTGCTGATTCCATCAAAGTCAAGATGCAGGGAACCTACAGTCTGATAAGGCATCCCGTTGGCGGATGGCGAACAGATGAGTGGGGCCGCAAAGCTCTTGTGCCTCTTTATTCTTGCCCTCAAAGATGAGTTGGCGGATCCGTGGCAAAGCGTCTTTGGCTTGGGATTGGTGTTGTTGTAGAGAACCTCCCATACGGTCTCTTCATTCAATTGGAATTGTTCGTGTACAGGGTCGCCAAAGACCATGGCGCTCTATACGTCCGTTGCCCAGTGGCAAACTTCTACCCATTGTGTGGCGGGTCCATCGTACCATAATTTGAGAGAGTTTCATTTTTCCAGCTGTGCCTGCAAGCTACTGCTTATGCAGATTGCGGCAAAGCATGTCGATAACCATTTCTTCATCATTGTTTTTCATTTTTTGTATTTCAGTTGCAAGGTTAGGCAGTTTTCGGCACTTTCAGGGGTAATATCTATTTAAAAGGAGTAAAAATGATGCATACCGTTTGCCTATTTATTTGGCAAGACCTTGCTGATTACGGTGGCAAGATTCAGGCAGTAGAGGCTGAATTTAGTCTTTCAAGACGCTCTCGATAATCTCTCAGCCTTATCCAAATGTAGTCAGGATGGAAGGTTTCCAGTTCAGCGCGGGCGGAATCCCCCCAGGTCACTCCGCAGGAGGTTATATTTGCATGTGGATAGCTGTCTGCATGTACTACGCCGGAGCTCCTACATAGAGAACATCTTCTTTGGCTGTCTTTGCTATTTGCAGGATATCGTATACGACGGTGGGATCGGGTTTTACGTTTACCCCTTCACGTTGCCAAAGACAGCGATGAAAACGAATTGTAGGGACAATAGTGGGCAATTAGTTTCTCTGTAGCTGCTTTTGATATTTGTTGGAAGCGACTGCAGTTGGACTCCCTTGGTCTGTAGTTCGGTTAGAAGTTCCGTGATGCCGGGGTAGGGGCGGCTTTTGTCTGCATTATGTTGGTCATAATAGGGTACAAATTCTTTGCGCAGGACATTTTCTTTCCGTCTTTTCTCCTTGGGCAGAGCACGCTCAAAAAGTTTGTTGATACCCATTTCCAACCATGAAGTTGTACTCTTTGTTCTTCATGTGTGGGATATCCCTAAGGCGGCTAATGCATGATTGGTACTTTGTGCCAGATCGGCAATGGTGTTTAGGAGGGTACCGTCTAAATCAAAAATTACGAGTTTCTTCATTTTTCTTACTTTCTTTTCTTTATGAACGCAAATATAAGGCATTTCGTTCAAACAATCTGTAATGAGTTGATTCATTTCTTTCCGGTTATGATTAATTCACCACAGAGTAAACACAGAGTTTCACAGGAATTTAATCAATTTGAAATCAAAAGAATAGAACTCCGTGAAACTCTGTGTTACCTCTGTGGTGAAAACTCATTACTATACCGTTATGAGCAAAAAAAGCCCCCGGATGTCATACACTTATACATCCGGAGGCTCTGTATTATAGCGTAACTTGCACGCTTAGAAAAATCTTATTTCTTCGTAATGCGGAACCAGTCTACATCTGCCCAACCACCGTCATTGGTAGTAATTGCAGGACGGGTACAGAAATACCTACCTTGACACCGATCCATTTTTCCTTCTTAGCCTGGAATGACTTGCCAAGAGGCTGGTATTTCTTTCCATCAAGACTATAACTGAAGTCACACATAACCAGCAGATCATGTCCGCCTTCACTCTTTGAAATCTTTTGTTGGCATCGCTGCTGAATTTTACTTTCAGATAGATGGTGTTGTCTGTCAGGTCTACCGTACCGTTTACTTGTTCCGGTGTGCCTTTGTCTGCCTTCAGACAGGATACTTGCGAGAGAACCAGCCCTTTGTCTGTATTCTCCAGGATCAGTCCGGCATAGTCCATACCCATCACTACCAATCCGGTACGTTCGCCTTTGTATTTATCTACCGGTTTGAAAGTCAGTTTCATGGTAGCAGTGAAGTTGGGGGCCGGAGCCTTCTGTAACAGCAGATTGGCAACATCGAACAGATTCTTGTATTCTTTCACTACCGGGTAAGAATACAGGCGTACGATGCTTTGGTCTCCTGCGTAGTATGCCCATTTTTCGTTGATATTAGCATGCCATTGCCATTGCGGAGACAGTGTATAACCGTCGAACTCGTCACTTTCCTGCGGAGTGCAGATGGGATAGGTCTTACCTACGTTCGGTTTCTTGTAAGTCATTACCGGTTCACCACAACCGTCACCGTCTTTGTCGATACCGATTACAGGCCAGTCATTCACCCACTTCATCGGTTGCAAGTGAACAAGGCGACCATAAGCGCCTACATCCTGGAAGTGGAAGAACCAGTCTTCTCCGGTTGGGGTATCTACCCATGCACCTTGGTGAGGGCCATTCACAGGGCTATTACCTTGTGCAAGCACGGTTTTCCATTCGTACGGTCCGTATACATTCTTCGAACGGAGCACTACCTGCCAACCTGTAGGTACACCACCTGCCGGATGGAAGATGTAGTAATATCCGTTACGTTGGTAGAATTTTGGTCCTTCACAGGTCTGGTGCGCCTCATGTCCGTCAAATACGATACGTGACGGGTGATGGCTTTTGGTAGCTTCAGTATTCAGTTCGCAAATGGTGATTACGCTCTTCAGCTCGGCACGGCTACCTGCGTAGGCATGTACCAGATATACTTTTCCGTCTTCATCCCATAGCGGACAAGTGTCGATGATGCCTTTACCCGGTTTCACCAGTACAGGCTCAGTCCACGGTCCTTTCGGATCTTTGGCTTTTTACCATGAAAGCACCTTGATCGGGATCTCCCCAGAAGATGTAAAACTCACCGTTGTGATGGCGGATGGCAGGTGCCCATACGCGGTTACCATGTTCAGGACGTTCGGGAGTTTCTATTGGGGCAGAGCGTAAGGTACGGCAGCGCCAATGATAGTCAGTTCACCAAATCTTTGGAGTGGAGTATCTGCAATCCGGGCAAACAGTTGAAACTGGAAGATGTCATGTAGTAATCATCTCCTACACGGCAGGCATCCGGGTCGGAATAGTCTGCATAGAGTACCGGGTTCTTGTACTTACCGTTTCCCTGGTCGGCTACCCATACCTCGGAAACATAATTTTCTGCTGTGCTGCCAGCGGAAGGGCGAGCAACAGGCATAGACTCATCAAGGTCTTTCTTGCTTTCATGATACGTTTTAGTTATTAGTGATTAGTTATTAGTGATTGGTTACGAATGTCACTTTATCACCCTATCACTTCATCACTTTCACCACTGCCGGATGTTCCAGTTCTTCTTTCCATTCGCGGATATAGGCGAACCATGCTTCGGGAGTTTTATAGCCGAAGGTTTCTTTCATGGAAGTGAATGTGATATTGTGGGTGAAATATTTGCTGCCTTTGGCACCGATGGTGTACAGGTAATTAGCCTTGTCTTTCACTTCGGCCTTTACGTACTTTTGCGGAATGTATGTACCCAGTCCTACGGTTTCTTTAGCGTACTTCACGGTGTCGTTTACGGGCCAGTCCGTTCCCCAGCAACCTATCAGGCCTTTGTGGTCGGAGTAAGATACAGAGCCTTTGATGTCTATTACACCGGTACAGAAGATTTCGTCTTTCAACGGTTCTTCAAAGAAGGTTTCTACAAACACATCGCGGTGTCCGCCGTAGAGGGTGTAGCGGTTCGTCATGCGTAGTTCCGAACCTTGATATTGCCAGTCTGTCAATTCTATTTCGGCGATGGTGCGTACCGGACCGTAGGCAATGATGCGCTCGGTAAGCGTGGATACAGGTTCGATATGAGTGGATTTCTTGCCGTCCCAGCCTTTCAGCGCACCTAAACCGCAGCTGCCGCCTACTAACAGGACATCGTCACCGAAGCCACGTGCCAGTTGTTCATCGGTGGGATAGAATTGTGATTCTTTGATTTCAAAGCCTTTATTGAATTTGCCATAGATGTCGACTGTTTGCTTCTTGTCAAAGTACAGGCGATATGCCACCAGTTCAGATTCGAAAGCCGGACCGTGGTGATGCATCTGATTGTAGATGTTACTGGTTCCCGGAATGGTTACCGAATGTACGGGGACATGCTTGCCTCGCTTGTCGCTTACCAGCATCTCGGCATATACACGGGCAGGATAAGTCTTGTCGCTTTTGGCGGAAGACAGAGTGACGGTCACTGTTTTCTTGCTCTTGGCAGGCAGGTCGATGACAAATGCAAGTTCATCCGGACGGAGGTCGCCATTCAGGTCATCCAGTTGCGAAGGTATTTCTTCGCTTCCGTTCATGACTACTGCCGAACGTACCCGGAACTGTGGATTGATTTCACTGAGTTTGATTACTACCGGTTCGTCCGCTTTTTGCCTTGTTCCAGGTGTTACTTACTTCCACCTTGAAACTCTTTTGGGTTTCTTGTGCTTCTGCTGTGACAGAAAGACCGCACAATAATAGCAATACTGTAAAGATATTCTTCTTCATGGTTTTAAATATATAACTAATTTGCTACAAAAGTAGTGCAAACCTACCGTAATTCCTTTTCCATTTTGATATAAATACTGTCGCCTTTGTGAGTTATTCCTTCCAACCGGCTTCCTCAAAAGAGGTGACTTCCACCTGTTGGGGATCGAGGCAGGCATACTTGATGCGCTGTCTCCTCCAGGTATAAACAATGTGTACCTTTCCGTCTTTGCCCTGAATGACTGAGGGGTATGAATATTGGTTGATCGGCGAATCTTCCAATACCACGGCCGCTTTCCAATGCATACCGTCGTCACTGATTGCTACATTGATGGGAGTACGTTCTTTCCGTTTTTCTTTGATGTAGCGATAGTGGTTGTATACCAGCAAGTGCCGCCCGTCTTTCAGCGTGATTCCATCAATGCCGGAATTGTTGTTGGGCAAGTCAATGAATGTTACCGGACTCCAGCTTTCTCCGTTGTCTTCACTCCAGGTGGTAGCAACGGAGCCGTTGTTCTGGGTACGGCATAAAGCTGTAACTTTCCGTCTTTATGTGTCAGGATGGTGGGCTGTATCACTTGTATGGTTTTATGCTTCTGATTACTGAACTTCACCTGATCTGTTTCCACAATTTCGGAAGCAGTTATAGGACCAATCTTTCGCCAGGTCTTTCCTTCATCATCGCTGATTTCGAAATGAATCCGCCAACCGTTCTCATCTTCCGTACTGCTGGGGCAGATCATTCGCTTACCGATCCATACGGGCTTGTTTTTGATGGGACCAAGGAAGCCTTCGGGAAGTGCCCGGATTTGCTCCATGTTTTTCCACCGTCTTTCGAAGTAACGACATGACCACTCCATCCGGCTACGTTCACACCTATTTTATAATAAAGCTGTAGTTCTCCTTTCGGTGTTTCGGTCAGTACGGGATTCCAGCAAGGCGTATTTGGTTTCGTCCAATACACCGTCCGCAACCATTTGTGGTTCTGTCCAGCCTGTTTTTGTCTTGCGGCTAACCCAAATGCAACAATCAGGATTCTTCTCTTTGGTTCCCCCGAACCAGGCTGCCACTATTCCGCGACGTCCTTCTACAATAGTAGCCGCATGGCTCTCCGGGAAGGAAGGCTTCCGACAGATAAAGTCATCCTCCAGCAGGCCTTTTCTTCCTTTTCCGTATGATATGTTCTTTTTAATCTGGAAGTTATACTTCCCCGAACCTATCTTACAAACTGTGTATCTATCTTCCTGGCGGAGTATTTGTAAACCTTCGGATTGCTTCAATGGCTTTCCGTTTTCGGTGAGGGCGGAGGTATCCGCATTGGGCAGCCATATAGTAGCCGTACTATTGGCAGGTACACTGATTTCCCAGGAATACCCGGCAGCTGTTTGTGACCAGTTACTCGTTACTTTGCCATAAGGTGTAATGTGAGAAGCACGAATAAATCCTACTTCTTCCAGTTCGAAAGCAGGTTTCATCTGGATTTCCTTGAAACCGGGGCTGCATTCGGATACCTGCCAGATGTTGATAGCAATAGGGGAGGAAATCAGTTACCGCTGTTCATGGCCGGATCAGCTGTGTTCCCGTTCCATAACTCCCAGATGGTGGTAGCTCCGTTGGCTGCCATGTATCCCCATCCGGGATATTTGGTATGGGTAGCCAGAACGTATGCTACATCTGTGCGTCCCATTCTTACAAGCTCGCGCATCAGCCATTGTACGCCAATAACTCCGCATTGAATGGTGGCATTGTAATAGTCTACTGTTTTATGAATGATTTGCCGGGCAACGGTTTCTTTTTTTCCGTATCCGGTACCATGTCGAATGCCAGTGGGAGAAGGTTGGCTGTAACGGTATTATTGCTGTAATATTGTTTTTCCTGATTCCAGAAGGTTTTGGTGAAACCTTCTTTTACGTGTTCTGCCAGTTCCCGATATTCCTGAATATCCTCAGCTAACTGCTGGTGGTGCAGCTGTCCGGCAATATCCGGAGTGTGGGGCATATCTAACTGAAGCTGTGCAAACTTTATCATATATTGCAGCAGCTTGTAGTAATAGGCGGTTGCTATCAGTTTACCATCGGTAATGCGGGCCGGGTCTTTCGAATGTATTAATTCAGGAGATTCGGGCGGAAGACACCAATCGCCGTAACGGTCGCGGGTGATGATATGCGATTGGTTCATGAACTCTGTGCGGATGTGCTCCATCCATTGCTTCATGGCGGGATAATGCTTGCAGATGGCTCCCGGATTTCCATATTGTTCATACAGCATATTACTGATGAAATGAAGGTTGACGGCCAGGTCACGTTGTCTGTATAGTAGTAATAATAGGCCGGTACTACATCGGGTATGCATCCGTCTTCCCGTTGCGCATCGCGGATATCGTCCATCCACTTAGCATAAAGCGGACCGTTTTCCATCAAGAAACTTTCACCTAGTGCACCGTTGGTATGGTCGCCCAGCCAGGGCTGGCGTTCATCACGCTGGGGACAATCGAGTGGTATTCCTTTATAATTACCACGAATTCCCCAGAAGGCATTTTTCACTAATTGGTTCAGAATAGGATTGTCACATTCAAATGTTCCGGTGAGAGGCATGTCGTCATTTACAACTTCGCCTGTAAAGTTGGCAAGGGTAGGATTACCCGGAAATTCGCTGACTTCTACATAGCGGAAACCATGATATACAAAGCGGGGAGCCCACTCTTCAATACCTTCTCCTTTCAGGATATAAAGGTCGGTTACTTTGGCTGACCGTAAGTTGGCGGTGTATAGTTCTCCATCCGGTTGAAGGGTTTCTGCAAAGCGCAGGCGTACTGAGTCGCCCGCATTTCCTTTTACCCGGATGCGCAGCCAGCCTACCATGTTCTGTCCCATGTCGAGGATATAGCCATTGGCCGATTTACGGATGGTTCGGGGATTGATCTTCTCACTACCTTGATACCCGGTATGGTTTGTCCGCGCAGATATCGAAGGTATGGAAACGCGTTCCGCCTGCAACCAGCTACTGTCGTCATAGCCGGTTTCCGACCAACTTCCTAATTCTTTTTCCGGGCATCGTATTCCTCACCGTCAAACTCATTGTTACTGCGGATGGGACCGTCGGCTGTCAGTTTCCAGTTCGTATCTGTGGCAATCGTTTTCCCGGCTGCCGTCCGTATATTCTACGATCAGGTTCATCCGGACTTTTGGATAGCCGAAGTTATGGATTTTATAAGTACGGTAGTTCTGGCGCATGAAGTGGTATCGTCCGTTTCCGAGCGTAATACCTATGGCATTATCCGCCTGTGAGCGAAGCAGACTTGTTACATCATCGAAGCTGTTGTAAAGTACGGTTTTCCGGTAGTCGGTAGGAGGGGAGCCAGTACAAGGTCACCGACCCGTTCGCCGTTGATGAGGCATTCGTAAACTCCGAGTCCGCTGATGTGCAGGGTTGCCTCTTTTATTGCTTTGCTGAGTTTGAATTCTTTGCGTACATACCGGGCGGACAGACGTGAAAACATGGTTTCACTATCCCAGGGGCATAGGTCTGTCCATACCAATCCAACGTCCTTTCCAACGTGTTTCTCCCATCAGTCCCATTCCCCAGAAAGCAGGTTCGCTCCAGGCGCTCTCACCTGTACCGGTTGTTACCTGTACTTTCCAATAATAGCGCTTGTTGGGTTGTAAAGAGGGACCTTGGTAGCTTATCAAATGGACGCATCAGAGCGTACCTCGCCTGAATCCCACACGTCTGCCCGATTCTTGCTTAGAAGTTCCGGGAGGACGCAACGAACAGGCGTAAGTTGTCTGCATCACATTGCGTTGCCCGCTTTGGAGCCGCCAGCTGAAACGCGGTTGAGGGGTATCCAGACCTAAAGATTAGTCAGTTGTTCCGTGCGAAGGTCTGTTATGGAAAGAGTATCGCTCTGTGCTGCTTGGATAAACAGACAACACAGAGCGATCAGTATGATTACTTTTTTCTTCATACACCAGCGGTATTATATACCTTATAAATCGATATTCAAAGCTTTGGTTGCCGAATTATTATAAGTCTTCCCGTTTACTTTCAGGTCTTTGGCTTGCTTCACCTGCAATGCTGTGCCTTTGGTATCTATCTTCACGTTCTCTATAGAAACATTCTCAGCCTGGCTGATAACGATACCTTGCTTGGCGTCCGTAATAACTACATCCTTTACGTGTACATTACGGATAGGCATTTCAGGCAGTCCATTGAAGAACATGGCACGTCCTACGCTTCTGCAAAGTCAATTTGTGATGTGGATATCACGGAAAGCGGGAGTTTTTCCGTTACAGGAGGAACGGATGATTTCATTCTGCCTTCCAAGTCATCTTCCGTTTCTTCACCGGCACCTTTACCGCCATAGAACAAGTCGAACAGCAAGGCTTCGTGCGGGATATCAATCATATTGATGTTGTGAATATAGATACCTTCTACTACACCGCCACGTCCGCGGGTACTCTTGAAGCGTAAACCTACATCCGTACCCAGGAAAGTACAGTCGGTTACATAGACGTTCTTTACGCCACCCGACATTTCGCTACCTACTACGAAACCACCGTGGCCGTGCAATACGGTGTTATTTTTTACAATCACATTCTGGCAAGGTTCGCCACGTCTGCGACCGTCTTCATCTTTTCCCGATTTGATACAGATAGCATCGTCTCCCGCATCGAATATTTGTTGACAATCAACGCGTTCTTGCAAGATTCCAGGTCGAGTGCATCACCATTCTGGGAGTACCAGGGGTTGAAAACTTTCACATTGTGAATCGTGATATGCTCGCATGACAACGGGTGCAGGCACCAGCTGGGAGAGTTCTTGAAAGTTACACCTTCCAATAATACTTTTTACTCTTAACGATATTCAGCAATACGGGACGCAGCCACGGGCGGATTTCATTCCATTCCTCATCCGTATTAATGCCTTCCGGGTTATTGAAATCTTTAGTAGCCATAGCGCCTTTCAGTGCACCGGCAGTGGGATACCAGATGCTACCGGATGCATCGACTACACCTCCTGAACTTACCAGGCTACTCCATTGGCCCGCAGTCAGTTTGCCTTTTTTTTACCGGACGCCAGCTATCACCTGAACCATCGAATACACCATGTCGTAATCGCTATATTCTCAGCATTCCATGCTGAAATAGGAGATTGGCAACGACGCGTATCCAAACCCTCAAAAGATGTTTTAATAATAGGATAAGCCTCGAAATCATCTGTGAACAATACCAGGGCGTTCATTTCAGTATATAATTGACGTTGCTCAGCAACCGATAGGGCCGGTCAGCCACAAGCCTTCGGGAATAATTACTTTACCGCCACCTTTGGCATTTACTGCCTTTATAGCGTCGTTGATAGCTTTGGTATTCAGTACGATACCATCTCCTTTAGCGCCAAAATCTACAATATTGACTGTATAATCCGGAAAAGCGGGTTGTTACTTTCGGCATATTGAAGGTAAATTCTCATAGATACTTTCATCTATATAATTTCCGTTTTGGCATTTACCGTACTTTGTGCAGGTAACAACGGAAGGGCCCGTGCAACAAGAACCATAGTTTTTGATAAATGTGTTCATCCGTGATACTATATTTAGTTATAAGTTATTAGTTATCAGTTATTCGTTGTTAACTAACAGGCTTCTTCAACTTCTCATTTTCTTTCCTTTTTTATTATCCTCCCGCAAGCGGCTCTCCCGAGTGGCCTGCAGAAAGAAATAATAAATGATTCATGTTAACCTAATTCTAACCTTAAATAAATATTATGAAAAAACCTCTTAATTACCGGTTGCAAATGTATCGGGCTTTAGCTAAAACCATGTGCACAATTTGTTGGTTTAGGTGGATTTTTTTGTGGTTTTGTCCTTTTCTTTTGCACACTTACGGACTTTTATGCAGAAAGTTCATATCTTTGCAGCCTCAAAATAGTAAACGTGGTGATAAGATGCAAGTCGATGCGGGGGCGAACAATAAGAGCAATTTCCTTGTTGATTTGTTTATTAGACACCCGTCAACTTTAATATTATAGGTATGAGTTACAATTTGTTGAAAGGAAAAAGAGGCATTATTTTCGGTGCTCTGAATGAGCAGTCCATTGCCTGGAAAGTAGCAGAAAAAGCAGTAGAAGAAGGTGCAGCCATCACTTTGTCGAATACGCCGGTTGCCGTCCGTATGGGCGAAGTGTCCGCTCTTTCGGAGAAACTGAACTGCGAGGTGATTCCTGCAGATGCTACAAGTGTAGAAGATTTGGAAAATGTATTCAAACGCTCTATGGAAGTATTGGGTGGCCCGGTCGACTTTGTGCTGCACTCCATTGGTATGTCTCCCAATGTGCGTAAGAAACGTACATATGATGATTTGGATTACGATATGTTGGAAAAGACGCTGGATATCTCCGCTGTCTCTTTCCACAAGATGATACAAGCTGCCAAGAAACTCAACGCCATTGCCGACTACGGTTCAATTCTGGCTTTGAGTTATGTGGCTGCGCAACGTACGTTCTACGGTTACAACGATATGGCAGATGCCAAGGCACTGCTGGAATCCATTGCCCGCAGCTTCGGTTATATCTACGGACGCGAACACCATGTACGTGTCAACACCATTTCCCAGTCTCCTACGATGACCACTGCCGGTTCCGGTGTGAAGGGTATGGACAAGCTGTTCGACTTCGCCAACCGCATGTCTCCTCTGGGCAATGCTTCTGCCGACGAGTGTGCAGACTACTGTATCGTGATGTTTTCCGACCTCACCCGCAAGGTCACTATGCAGAACTTGTTCCACGATGGAGGTTTCTCCAGCGTAGGTATGAGCCTTCGCGCCATGGCTACTTACGAGAAGGGACTGGATGAGTATAAGGACGAAAACGGAAATATCATTTACGGCTAATGGAACTCGCACTTTATCTTCTGCCGGTCACCTTGGGCGATACGCCCATTGAAACGGTGTTGCCTCCTTATAACAAGGAGATAATACTTGGAATCCGCCATTTCATCGTGGAGGATGTGCGTTCGGCGCGCCGGTTTCTGAAAAGGTGGACAAGGGAATAGATATTGATGCGCTGACATTCTATACGTTGAACAAGCATACGTCGCCCGAAGACATCTCCGGCTATCTGAAGCCGCTGGTGGAGGGGCAGCCGATGGGCGTAATCTCCGAAGCCGGTTGTCCGGCCGTGGCCGACCCGGGAGCGGACGTAGTGGCTATTGCACAACGGAAAAACTTGAGAGTGGTCCCCCTGGTGGGACCCTCTTCCATTATCCTTTCCGTCATGGGTTCCGGCTTCAACGGACAGAGCTTTGCCTTCCACGGTTATCTCCCCATAGAACCGGCAGAGCGTGCCAAGAAGCTGAAAATGCTGGAACAACGCGTCTATAATGAACATCAGACTCAGCTTTTCATTGAAACGCCTTATCGCAATAATAAGATGATAGAGGATATTCTTCATAACTGCCGTCCGCAGACCAAGCTCTGCATTGCGGCGAACATTACTTGTGAAGGGGAGTATATCAAAACCAAGACCGTGAGGGAGTGGCAGGGCAAGACTCCCGACCTTTCTAAGATTCCTTGTATTTTTCTCTTGTATAAATAATAGCTTCCAGGTGCTCGAATTCATATTCCAGGCAACTGCTGAAGAAGTTCCGTCCCAGGTTGTGTTCCATTTGCTGGAACGTCCATAGCTTTCCACCCTTGAAATTCTTATTGCATAAGATGGAGTCATCGTCTAGGTCTAGCATGAAGAGATAGACCAGGCGGTTGGTGGCTTCATTCTCAAAATGATACATGAAGTTGAAGTGCAAATGGTCTAATGGGGCGGTGGGAAGCGTTTGTCGTAAAATTCTGTGTGCGCCTTGTTCCAATGTTTCTCCATATATCAGGTAACCCTCCATCAGCAAGTCGATTTTATCTTTCTCGAAAACGTTGCATTTGGGGCGGGGGAGGAGAAACAGCATGCTGTGTGAGGCAACGGCAATCCGGATGACCGGATTGATATAGTCGTTTTTCCGGTTGATGGCCTCTGAGGCGATGGCTTTCCCCATGACATCTCCTTTGGTGTTGACTATCGGTACGAAAACCGTGTGGTTCATCACTATATTGAAATAGAAAATGCCGAACTGATTGAACAGAATGCCTGATATAAAGACGAGGGGAGGCGCCACATAAAACAGAATGTGGCGGGTAGTGTCTCCCAAAGGGTAACTGACCAGAACCGCCAAGAAGATAATCAGAAAATGCAGCAGGCTTATGATAAGGATTACGCGTGCGGATACGATGGCGGCTTCTGCCCCTTGTGCAAAAAGTTGCTTGCAGCATTTCTGTGTCTGAGACATGTGGTAGTCCAGAAACCTTCTCCTATTGAGGTAGATGATGAACGGGGGGATGATGGCGCTGATTTCCAGCGTGAACGGAAGCATGAAACGGGGACAGTAGTTTACGAGGAATAGGGTTGTTACCGATAATAGCAGTAACATTCCGGTAGTACAGTAAAGTATGATTTGCGGAACATGCGTTCCTCTATGCCTCACCGAATAGATGCTAAACAAGAGTCCTACACCTGCACCGATGTAGATGGACATGTCCTGCGTTATAAACTCGCATAATATGATGGATATTATAACGGGGATGAATCCCAGCGACATATTGAATCTTGATGATAAAATTCTTTGATGGCTCATTATCCGTATTATGATTTTGTCGTTTACATCATAACAACTGGGATATTTAAATGTTTCCTATTTTACTTCTTTTTTGTATAAAATGGATCTGTTTTTCCGCATGATAAGAGGAGCGTACCAATGGAGCGCTTTCCACTTGCTGAAACCCTTTTTTCAATCCTTTCTCTCTGTAGAGTGCAAATTGTTCGGGAGTAATATATGCTGCTACCGGATAATGCTTGTGTGTGGGTTGAAGGTATTGACCTATGGTCAGTATGTGGCAGTCCACCCGGCGGAGGTCGTCCATCAGTTCTTCCACTTCTTCCGGAGTCTCGCCCAATCCCACCATAATGCCGGACTTGGTGGTAGTATTGCTTTCTGCAATTTGCCGCAACACTTCCAGGCTTGTTTCATACTTGGCGGCACTGCGTACGAGGGGGCTGATACGACGGACAGTCTCCATGTTGTGCGAAATGATTTCCGGTTGTGCATCGATGACTTGTGCCACGAGTTCCTTTCTTCCCTGGAAGTCGGGAATCAGCACTTCGACGGTGGTGTCAGGGTTGAGCCGCTTGATTTCCCGGATGGTACGTACCCAGTGTGACGCGCCTAAGTCGGGCAGGTCGTCACGGTCTACGGAGGTGACGACTGCATGGGAGAGTTTCATCAAGGCAATGGACTCTGCCACATGTGTAGGCTCATCGGCATCCAGTGGCAAGGGCTTCCCGCTTGCCGTGTTGCAGAACTTACAGCACCGGGTGCAGATATTTCCCCCCAATCATGAAGGTTGCGGTGCCTTTCCCCCAACATTCCCCCATATTGGGGCAACGGCCGCTGCTACAGATGGTATGTAGGCAATGCGATTCGACAATGCGTTTGGTCTCGGTATAGCGCTCGTTGGCACCGATGCTTATTTTGAGCCACTCAGGCTTACGTACTCTTTCGGGCATTATTTCAATTCTTTGTTGAAGAAGTTGGTCAACCGCGTGTATAGGTGTAACCGGGTATTTCCTCCGTAGATACTGTGGTTGCGGTTGGTGTAAACCTGCATATCGAACTGTTTGCCGAGTTGTACCAGTTGTTCGGCATATTCGGCACAGTTCTGGAAGTGTACATTGTCGTCTGCCATGCCGTGTACCAGCAGCAGGTTGCCGTGAAGCTTGTCGGCACGGGTAAAGGTGGAACTGGCCTTATAGCCTTCGGCGTTTTCTTTCGGTGTGCGCATAAAGCGTTCGCCATAAACGGTGTCGTAGTAGTTCCAGTCGGTAACGGCAGCTACGGCTACTCCGGCCTTGAATACCGGTGTTCCTTCACTCATACTCATAATGGTCATGTATCCACCGTAACTCCATCCCCAGATTCCGATGCGGTTTTTGTCCACATAAGGCTGGTTGCCCATGTAGAGGGCGGTTTCCACCTGGTCTTTGGCTTCCTTGATACCCAGGTTCAGATAGGTGCATTTGGCGAATTCGGCACCCCGTCCTCCGGTGCCACGCCCGTCTACGCAAACCACGATATAGCCTTGTGATGCCATGTAGGTTTCCCAGCTTACACTGAACTTGTCAAGCACTTGCTGTGAACCGGGGCCGCTGTACTGGTACATCAGTACCGGGTATTTCTTGCCGGCAGAGAAGTCGGCAGGTTTCATCATCCAGCCATTCAATGTGGTTCCGTCGGAAGTCTGGAAAGTGAAGAATTCCTTCCGTGGCATGTCATAGCCGCTGATATCCTGCTTCAATGCCGCATTGTCCATCAAGGTGGCAAGAGTCTTGCCCGTATTGTCGTTCAGCGTAATGACGGTCGGAGTGTCCAGATTGGAATAACGGTTCATATAGTACTTCATGTTCGCACTGAACTGCGCACTGTTTGTTCCGGCTTGTGACGATAGCCTGGTCTTTTTACCTTTCCGGTCAATCTTGTAGATGGCACTGCGCATGGGGCTTTCCTCGTTGCTGCTGAAGTAGAAGCTTCCTTCTTCGGGATCATAACCCAGGAACTCCTGCACTTCATATGGTCCGGCTGTCACTTGTTTCAGCAGATTGCCACCTATGCTATACCAGTACAGATGGTTGTATCCGCTCTTTTCGCTGACAAAGCTGAAATTTTCCGGATAGAAGACGATGTTGTCGAATACATTCTCGCGGATATAGGTATCGCTTTCATCACGCAGAGCCAGTTTGGCTACCGTGCTGCGAGGGTCGGCAAAGTATAGGTCGAACCGGTTCTGATGGCGGTTCAGTGTCATGACGGCAAGCTTGTTGGGGTCTTGGGTAAAGCGGATGCGGGGAATATAGCCGTCTGCATCTACCGGCACGTTTATCTTGCGGGTCACTTTCGACTTGATATCGAAGGTGTGTACGGACACTTTGGAATTTACTTCTCCCGTTTTAGGATATTTGTAAGTATACTCTCCCGGATACTTCTCGAAAGGGGTGAAGTGGGGGGCTTGTCCGGCAAAAAGAGGGAAAGAGTAGGAGGGAACATCTTTCTCGTCGAAGCGGATGAAAGCCAGCATCTGGCTGTCGGCACTGAATTCCAGCGCACGGTTGAAGGAGAACTCCTCTTCGTAAACCCAGTCGGGGATGCCGTTCAGCACCTCGTTCTGTTTCCCGTCTTCCGTCACCTGGCTTTCGCTGTTGCCGTAGAGCAGTTTTACAAGGAAGATGTTGTTGTCGCGTACGAAAGCCACCTGATTGCCGTCCGGTGAAAATACGGGCACCTGTTGCGGGCCGCCGTCCGAAAGCTTTTCCACAATGTTGTTGATTTTACCGTCCAGATTGCGCTTTAGGCTGTAGATGTAATGCACAGCCGTATAGGAATGACGGTAGATGGGAGTTGTTTCGGTGGCAATGAGCAGCTTACTGCCGTCCGGAGCAAAGCTGTAGCTGTCGAATGTCTTGAACGTGCATTCGCGTGCGGTAGCGGCATCAAACAGCACTTCCACGGGTTTTCCCGTTTTGAAGGAGTACTTGATGATTTGTGTCCTGTCCGCATTCATCTGCGAATAATGTTCCCCGTCTCCCGGGATGGGGATAACGCCGGAAATATTCTTCGGAGTGAACTTGCCCGATACGATTTCTTTCAAATCGAGTGCCTTGCCACTTTGGGCGAAACCTGCCAGCGTACAGAGGCAGAGGAGAAGTGCGATGCTTATCTGTTTCATATCTATCTTTTATGCTTATCTGTTTCCCTATTTTTTCTGGGGAACAAATATACAACAAAGGGAAGATTTATCGAAGCAGTGGGCCGATTTTATTCTTTTTGAACAGAAAAAGCCCGTCCTGCTCCTTGGGGGCGAAGCAGGGACGGGCCTCCGTCACTCATAGATGATGATTGGATGAGATGATGATTGGAATATCTTTCGTTACAAGCACTTGACTTTTCTTTGATATTCTGCAATGGCTGCATCCAGTCGTTCGTGGGCGGTTGTGTCACCCGGAACGTTGTGCGACGGATGGATGTACAAGTGTACGCCACGGTCGGCAAGGATTTCGGCAACGGTAGTGATGGTCATCCATACCATGGTGACGAAACTCAATGTAGACAGCGGGCCTACCTTGTCGAAGTGGTTCTTCAAAGGTACGGAGGCGTCTACCAGGGGAACGCAGGAATCCACTACGATATCTGCCAACTGGAAGAGGTTCTTTCCGCTGGAGTGACGGCTGGCCTTGTCGCCCGTTTCGCTGGCCGAACCGTATACGATAACTTTCATGCCGCGCTTCTTGGCTTCCAATGCCATGTCTATATTGACGGCATTGATACCGGTATGTGAGAAAATCCACATACAGTCTTTGGAATCAAAATCATAGTTCTTCATGATTTCCTGGCCGTAGCCTTCTGCCCGTTCCAGGAAGAGGAACTGGTGAATACCCATCTGGCCGATAATCTGCGTGAAGAATGTCAGAGGCAATTCGCAAAGCGGGTGGAATCCTACAAAGCTGCCGATACGCGGATACATTTCTTCTACGGGAATTGTTGCGTGGCCGCAACCAAACGTGTGGACCCAACGACCGGCTTCGATGGAGTCTGCCATAACAGTGGCTGCTTTTTTGATGTTTTCCAACTGGGTAGCCTCCAGTTTTTCCATAATGCCATGGGCATTCTTTAACCATTCGAGTGCTAACATAACTTTTTTGTTTTTTAAGAAGTTAATAAATTTATTTGAGTGAGCGTTTATACAAAAGGAGCATGACGGCAAGTGAGGCAATCATCAGATAAGGATAAAGTCCGATGCCATTGGCGTATTGGGAAATCATGCCCATCAGGCCGTTCATTGCAGTCTGGCCGACGAGGGCTATGGCAAGCGCCACGCTGAATGCTGTTCCCGATAAGGACGGGTACCGGCTTCCAAGAATGCTGAGTATCACGGGATACGTGGCCGACAGCCCCATACCTACCAGCACCATGCCGACTGCCGCGCGTGCAAACCCCGGCGAGAACATAAGGAAACAGAAGCCTATGGCAGTGAGCGTAAGGCTGTAGGGCAGCACGGTTTCCGGTTTTATCTTCTTGAATATCGCAACCTGCACCATACGTGCCACGGTCAGTCCCGCTACCATGCAGGTCAGTGCAATCAATGCCTGATTGGCCGGAATATCCGTCATCTGCCCAAAGTAACTCGTGGACCAGTTGTTGCAGACACCCTCGATGCCGCTTTGGAAAAAAAGAATGAAGCTGAGTAGCAGTAAGCTGCTTTCTTTCAGCAGTCCCAATCCCTCTTTTACCGGGAAACCTTGCGCCTGCTTAGGGGCGGGGAAGCGTACGGGGATGCAGAATATAATGCCCGCAAGCATCACTACGCCAATTCCCAGCAAGATGGTTTCGAATGAATAATGCCTGGAAAGGGAGCCCAGCAACATCGGTATGCCCAATGCGCCCAGTCCGTAGAACATGCCCAGAAAACTGAGGCGTGAGCCTTTTTCGGATTCTCCTGAGATGTCGGATACCAATGCATTGGTTTCTCCGTTGAGGATGCCTCCGCCCAGGCCGATGCCGACGATGGAAGCTTGCAGCAGTGGCACGCTTTCAAAGAAGGCAAGTCCTTCCATCCCCAGCAGTACGATGATGCAGCTGGGCACCAGCAGGGCTTTATGTCCGAACCGGTCTACGATGGGACCGAAAATCAGGGAACCGGCCAGCATGCCCAGAGGCAGGAAAGTGACCAGTGAGGTTGTCTGCAACCCGCTCAGATTCAGCTTGGCTATGAGGGATGGCAGCACTGCTCCCAATGTAATCATGGAGACTCCGAAGAAACACATCCCGATGCACGCTGCCGTGAATACGAGATTCTTGTGATAACTGTTACTCATACAAGTGATTTTTGATGGCAAGAAACGCTGCTCCTATCAGTCCGGCATTACCGGACAATTGAGAAGGTACAAATTCCACCTGCTTGATGCTGAGCGGTTGCGCCCATTTGCAGGCTTCCTTGTAAATGTCATCTATAAAGATACCGGCAGGGCCGAATACGCCTCCGCCCCAAATTATCTTCTGCGGGTTGAGCAGGCTGACCAGATTTGCGGAAGCCATGCCCCACATCTCGACAGCTTTGTGCAATACGGAGATGGCAATAGGGTCTTTTTCATTATAGGCACTGAACACATCATAGGCCGATATGCGACAGATGGGTTTCTGGCGCAGTTTTCCTTTATATGACTTGTTGGCGCGTACGGCATCGCGTACCCGTGCCCCGATACCATTGCCGGAAGCGTAATATTCGAAACATCCGCATGCGTCATACTCTTCCCGGTAGGGAGGTTGCAGGGCCATCCAGCCGGTGGCGCCGATAATGTCGTTGGCTCCGTGCAACACGTGCCCGTCGATGATGATGCCGGCACCGATACCGGTTCCCACGGCAATGAATATGGCACTGTGACATTCTTTGGGCGGCACCTTGCCACATCTCTCCATACATATAGCAGGTACGGTCGCTGTCGATGTATATCTCGATGCCCGGAGGCGTTACACTGCGCAGCTCCTCATAGAGGGGGTAGTTGTCCCAGCCCGGTATGTTGGGGGCCCATACCCGGTTGGTTTGGGAGTAAACGATACCGGGGATGCAGACACCTATTCCGTCGACGTGTATACGGCTTCTGCGTGCTACGGTAAGAAGTTTGGCGAGGATATCCGCGGCGAGCTTGCCCACTTCGTGTCCGGTTCTTCCTTTCAGGAGCCGTTTGCGGTTAAACATCATGCTTCCGTCCGGAAAGAAAATGGCGCTGGCTATTTTTGTGCCGCCTATGTCCAATGCGATTGTTGCCATGGTGTTATAGTATTTATAGGTTGATTCATTAAGGTTGTATGCAAAGCTATGAATTTATTTCATTCTTGAGGTGTATAAACTGAGGAAATTGTGTGTAAAAAGAGTGTCTAATCACTAAATTGTGTTTAATGTAATTGCACTTGGATGTACTCTTTCTCAATTAATTAGTTATATATCAGTGGATGAAACATTTTTTTGGCATTGCCGAAATCTTCTACCTCATACCAGGATTCTGCACCACATATTACAGCAGCCATTGAAATATAAACGATAGCATCGGCAGAATGTACACGTTTTCGGTCAATACGAGGATCATTGATTTGTTTACAAATACTAAATAGTGCCATTATTTTAGTCAATTTATGTTTCTTAATTCCTTATAAAGATAAGAATTTTAGATGACATATAAAAGTGATTTATACTTTAATTATCAATTATATACAGCATATATTTAATAGATCTATTATAAGCATTTATGGTAAATATTATAATGC
>VOFH01003078.1_pt1 | contig 41053 bp, 62 predicted proteins | sample 5384091 | NCBI WGS metagenome assembly VOFH01 (sample SAMN12384727, study PRJNA508395) | human gut metagenome | isolation source: healthy gut G | host: Homo sapiens
CGCCGAATAATAAATAACCGACACAATAACTGTTTGCTCTCTCAGTATCAGAAGCTTCACCAAGTTTACAAGTCCAATGGTAGATTACAGGTCCTTAATCTACTTCTTCAAAATACTGATAGATTCGAGTTTCTAATTCTTTCTTTGGATTCACTCTGTGTAAAATCAAAGTTTTCAGTTGTGCTGTTTACTCTTTTTTGTACTTTGATTTTTCCTATGTGGGTATGATAAAAGATTCTTAAAACGTCTTTTTTCTGATATATACATTTCAATATCAGACTTTATTATTCTAACTTTCACTGTCACCTTTTTTACAAAATGGACATCCTTGATTTTTGTTTGTCCGATTAGAAATAATAGCTTGCCACTCATGACCATTTTTACATTTCCACCATACTTTTTTATTGCTTTTAATTTTTAAATTACATGGCTTCAATTCCCCATTTTTTCATCATTCCATTCTGCGGCTATATCTGGTCTTAATGTTGCTAAATCATTTTTCCCTCTGATAACACAAATACCTGAACAATAAGGACATTTGCTTCCTTTTGTTCTTGATACAATTGATGCTCGCCATCTGTGATTCATATTACATATCCACCATATTTTTCCCCACTTCCTGGTGTAAACATAAAGGAGTCAATAATCCATTCTTTTCAGTATCCCATTCTAAAACTAAATGAGGATATAATGTACCCACTGATTTATTTTTCAATTCAGTCCGATAATTCTCCAAAATATGTATTCTATCTCTAACAACATCTATATCATCTGGAATATCAATATAATTATTTAGCTCAGAAAATAATTTTTTATAGGTTTCATTATTATAGTTACTATCCGTACGTATTAACACATCACAAGAACCTTCTTTTAGTACACCATTCTTTTTCTTTTACACGTATCAGAAAAATGCCTTGCTTTATACATTCTTCATACTTTTCACTTCCCTATTTAAAGCCTTTTCACTTGAATGCCATACACTACCATCATATTCTATTCCCACCTGTTTTGACGGAATAAATATGTCCAGCTCTCTTTTCCTCCCAATTGTTGTGTACATCGATTCAGTGCATCTGGATATATTTTTTAATGTAATAAAATATAGCTTGTTCTGGAAATGATGTTCTAATTCCAGAATTGCATATTGGACACCCATCACCCCTGCTTCTGTTGCTTATTAAAAGCTTGCCATTCATGTCCTTTTTCACATTTCCACCACACTTTTATCCCTGCTTTTGATGTTACATCTTCTGGCATCTTTCCTTGATTTTTTCATAATTCCATTCTTTAGCCAAATAAGGATATACATGTGCTAAATCATTAAATCCTACCATCAGTCTCTTTCCTGAGCAATAAGGACACCCATCACCTCTGCTTCTATCAGCTATTTTAGCTTGCCATTCATGTCCTCTTTCACATTTCCACCACACTAATGCTCCACTATGCATTTTGAAATCACTTGGCTTTTTTTTCCATCATTCTTTTTATAATTCCACTCCGATAATAATTTAGATTCAATAGATACTAAATCATTTTCACCTTGAATTGTTTTTCTGCCTGCACAATATGGACAGCCTGACTTTCCACTTGTTCTAGCACTTATTTCAGCTTGCCATTCATGTCCTTTTTCACATTTCCACCATATTTTGTTATTGCTTCCTTTTTTTACCATATAAGGGTATATTGGACTATTTTTCTCATAATCCCATTCTTTAATCAAATCAGGATTTGTTGTTTGCAAATCATTTGTACCAACTATAGGTAGTCGACCTGAACAATACGGACATTGAAATATTTTTTACCTGTTCTACTTGCTATAACTGCTTTCCAGGAATGACCTTCTTTACATCTCCACCAAACTTTACTTCCGCTTCTAACGGTATACATATCAGGGGTTTTATTTTCATTTTTTCATAATCCCATTCTTTTGCTATATTGGGTCTTAGCGTATTAATATCATTAAATCCTGCCAATACTTTCTTACCGGAACAATAAGGACAGCCCTGTCCCTTTTTCCTATGATTTGGAGTTGCTTCCCAAGAATGACCTTCTTTACACTTCCACCATATTTTCATCCCACTTCCTACCTTGATTTCATATGGTTTTATAATATTTTTTGATAATCCCATTCCTTTATTAATTCAGGATTTGTTGTCTGTAAATCATTTACTCCTACAATCGGAAGTAATCCCGCACAATAAGGGCAACCAGATTTTTTTTGCCTACTATTCATAGTCGAAGCCCATTCATGTCCATATTTACACTTCCACCATACTTTATTTTTTGACCAAATTGATATATCCGAAGGCATAATATTATTCTTTTCATAATCCCACTCGTTTAATAACTCAGGCATTGTTTTCATCCAATCAATAGATTTTCTTGCCATTAATCTGTACCACCCTTTTATTTTATTACTATTATCTATCAATTTTTTATACTTAAAAAGAGTAATCGAAATTTCCCGATTACTCTATAATCTTTTACAATAATAACATCACTTTCTTATCCTTCAAATCTTCCCACTATTATGCATGCAATTCCATTTTACCACACCCACCTACAGTTTACTATCTGCATAAGAGCAAGAGAAAAAGCCGATCAGGAATCTCAACTCCCAATCGACATCTTTTCTTACTCCTCTTCATTTTACATTCAATCTCTGTTCCATCCAGAAACACTACCAACAATGTTCCATCTCCGTCAAAGACTTCGCCCCATCAGTATATTCTATGAACTTCTCTGCCCGATAACCTTTCAACAGGTTCGCGCTTTGTAACTGTTCCGTCCACTGCTCCATGAAATCCTCTCTTGGTTCTCCACCAATGCATTTCACGCCATCAGATAAGCCTTTATCAATGTTTCTTCCTCTACATGGTGGTTGGTGCATCCTATAACTCCCTTAACCTTGTACCACTCACTGCACTGCCATACCTTACGGTCAACTCCTGTACTGCTTACTGCTCCGCCAGCCTTTCCGTACAAATACTTTATTACAGTCTCCGCAAATTATCTTGGATGCAAATAAATTTCTTTCCAACCGGTAGGAATAGGAGTTTTTCCCATGCATTCAAGGGAAATGAATACGTAAAAGGAAAATAACTGCTTGACAGATGTATTGATAGTGTACTTTGTCTGCACATTGTATAGCCTTGACGGGAATTCATCCTGTAACGCCCAAATAAAATGAATGTGCATATCTCTCCGTATAGAAGTGCCCCTTAGTTCCCGATGGATTATAATTATATCTTGTTCACTTCGTTTCAACTCTTATATATATAACATTTCTATTTTTCATAGGATTATCAACTCCTGTATCTATAAATTAGACCTTTTCCTTAATTTTTTGTATTCTTTTTATCATTGTTAGTTATCTCCATAAATAGGATTTTATACTATTTCTAGCAAATCACTTATACTATCAATTATCCAATCTGCTCCTGCCTCTAAAAAGACTTTTTATCTGAAACACCATATCAAATGGCATATCTCCAACAACAAGAGTATTCTCCAAACTACATGATAAATCAATTAATGTTTACTTAACCGGTTCTGCATTTGGCTTGCCAAAGTAGTGTCTTCAGCTGCTAATATATACGAAAAAATTTAGCAATATTCATACTTTCAAGAAATTCAACTAATGAATTGTGTCCCCTTGAAGTTTTCAAGCAATTGTAAGACACACTATACCTTTTTCTTCAGTTCATTTAGGGTTTTCAACCATATTAGGAAATAAGACAGGTGGCACTACTTTCTTTGTTTCATCAAAGATTTCACGATATTTTTTCATACATAAGTTTCAATCATATCCTCTGATAATTCCGGACACAACTTTTAAATGCTCCATCCATTTTAGCAGACATTCCAATTGTATTTTGGACACATAGTCTGTTCTGGCGTCATCTACTTTCCCCATCTGACACCAATGTTTCCTGCTTTCAGCTATAATCGTATTTTTAGTATCCATTATTGTTCCATCAAAGTCGAATATTAGTAGTTTTATATTCATTATGAACTGGTCCACGGCCACGGCCTTGTCCACGCGGTAACCGTTCTCCAGAAACACTTCCAGATCCCGCACAAGGCTGGTGGGTTTGCAGGAGATGTAGACAATATGATCCACGCCGTAAGCAATGATCTTCGGCAGTGCCTTGGGGTGGATGCCGTCTCTGGGGGATCCAGGATGATCATATCCGGCTTCTCTTCCACTTCGTCCAGAACCTTCAGTACATCTCCGGCGATGAATTCGCAGTTATCCAGTCCGTTGGCAGCGGCATTTTTCTTTGCTGCCTCTACGGCTTCCTCCACGATTTCCACGCCGATAACCTTTCCGGCCGCCGGTGCCATGAGCTGTGCGATGGTACCGGTGCCGCTGTAGAGGTCGAACACAGTCTTGTCACTGCCGCCCAGGTCGCCCACATAATCTCTTGCCGTCTGGTACAGTACCTCCGCACTGTAAGAGTTGGTCTGGAAAAAGGAGAATGTGGAGATCTTGAATTTCAACCCCAGCAGTTCCTCATAAAAATACTCCTGTCCGTATAACAGCTCCGTACGATCACTCTGCACCACATCTGCAATGGAATCATTGGTAATATGTAAGATTCCTGCGAATTTTCCGGCTAGCTTCCTATCCTGTTCCAGGGAAAGCAGCAGATCCTTAAATCCTGTGATCAGCGCATCCACATCCAAGCTTCCTTCCACCGCCGTCTCTCCCTGCCAGGGATCCTGGGAGGTCGTCACCAGTGCCACCAGAATCTCTCCGGTGCGGGATGCCTTACGTACCAGCAGGTGCCGGAAGTACCCCTCATGGCTCATTCTGTGGAAAAAGCTTACCTTCGCCCGGGCAAAATAATCTCTCACTGACTGTAAGATCAGGCGGTAATCCGCATCCACGATCTCACAGTCCGCTACGGTCACTATATCGTAGAAGCTGCCTCTCTTATGCATGCCCAGCGCCAGCGGTCCGTCCTTGTACTCGTCTCCGAAGGAAAATTCCATCTTATTGCGGTATTCATAAGCCTTCGGGCTGCCCTTGATGCCCTCAAAAGCCCAGGCTTCCTCCTGCTTGTTTAACACACTGTCCAGCAGGCGTTTTACCTGTTCCTCCTTGACTTTCAGCTGTTCTTCGTAAGGAAGAGACAGATAGGTACATCCGCCGCACAACCCAAAAAGGGAACACGTCCGGCCGGTTTCTAAAGGTGACTTCTCTGTCACCTCTAAAAGCCTTCCTTCCGCCTTCCCTTTGCGCACTTTATTCACTGAGAACTTGACTTTCTGTCCGGGCAGGCTGTTCTTGACTACAGCAGTCTCATCTCCCACACAGACGATCCCTTTGTTGGGAAAATCGACCCTTACAACAGATCCTTCATATACCTGTCCTTTTTTCATGGGTTAGTTCTCTCCTTCATCCTCGAAGAAGTCGTCATCATCCTCTTCCACGTCATCTGCTTCATCTTCGAAGTCATCCTCGAAGTCTTCCAGATAATCCTGTGCAAAGAAGAAACGGTATACAGCATAAGCCACTGCTGCAACAGCTACTACGGCGCCGATGATGGCCAGTACCCATAACAGGATATTGCGTTCCTTCTTCTCTTCTACTTCCTTGCCCAACAGCTTATTAAGCTTCTTCAGTTCGCTGACTTTCAGTTCGTTTAATTTGTCAAGGTCTACCAGATTTTCGATTCTGTTCATATTATTTACCTGCCTTTCCTGCATCTATTCGTATTTATGGATGCAAAGCATTTTGTTTTCATTCCTTTATATGATACCATATTTTCATCAAAAATACTATAGAAAAACCATATTTGAGGAAATACATTTCTTATTCTTATATTCTTATAATTTCTTACAACTGCTTTAGTTTTGCAAAAGACGCATACATAATCTTCTGCCCTGCCTGGTCGAATTCCACGGTCACCTTATAGTCTCTGGGTTCTCTCACGATATTTAGTACCGTGCCCTCGCCGTATTTGATATGGCGCACTCTGTCACCTACCTCGTAGTCCAGTTTCTCCGGTGCCTTGAACTCCGTGCCCTTCTGCAGTCCGGCCAGCTGGTTCAGTCCGCTGATGCCCTTGGAAATATAAGGTTTATCCGCCTTTGCCGTAACACGGGGTTTTAAGGTCGCCTTGGGTCTTGGATCAAAGCCGGTATTACCGAAGCCGCCAAAACCACTATCCGAGCCGGATCCAGACCGGGGAGATGCAATCGCCTCCAGTCCCATGGCACGAAGAGCTGCTTCATTGGCTCTTCTCGCCTGAAAATCTTCCAGATCATCGTCCCGGTATCTTCTGCTGGGCGGCAGGGTATTATCCAATAATTCCTTCGGAATCTCCCGCACAAAACGGCTCACCGAATTGTACTGAGTCTCCCCACGCAGCATTCTGCTCTTTGCACAGGTCAGCGTCAGATCCTCCTTGGCTCTGGTGATTCCCACATAAGCCAGTCTTCTCTCTTCCTCGATCTCCAACGGGTCATCGGAAGCAATGGTCATAAAGTTGGGAATAGTCCATCCTCCATGCCGGCGAGATAGACCACCGGGAATTCAGGCCTTTGGCACTGTGCAGCGTCATGAGCAGCACCCGGTTGTCACCGTTCTCCACATTGTCAATATCTGCTACCAGCATGATCTCTTCCAAGAATTCCGACAGAGAAGGCTCATCGTGGGTCTCCTCATATGCTGCCGCCTTGGTGATCAGTTCATCTACGTTCCCCAGACGATCCTCAGCGGATTCCTCATCCTGATCCCGCAGATATTCTGCATAATCGATCCGTTCCAGCAGAGATTTGATCAGATCCGGCAATGTATACGAAGACAATCCGCTGCGAAGTACCTCGATCAGATTCACAAATCCACGGATCTTGGTCTCCGCTCTTCCCAGTCCCTTGATCTGATCTGCTTCACACAATGCATCAAATAAAGTAATATCCTTCATCTGTGCATAGTCTGCTACCTTTTCCAAGGATGCCGCACCGATGCTTCTTTTCGGCACATTAATAATTCTGCGCAGAGCCACTTCATCCCTGCCGTTATCAATAGTTTTCAGATATGCCAGAATATCGCGGATCTCCTGTCTGGCATAGAAGTTCACTCCACCTACCACATGATAAGGAATGCCCTCCACTACCATACGTTCTTCCAGAAGTCGCGACTGGGCATTGGTACGGTACAGCACCGCACAGTCCGCATAGGCAATGCCGTCATTTTTCACCTTGTCGGCAATATCGTCCGCAATGTATTCCGCCTCTTCATAGGCATTGTCAAACTGCCTGAAATGTACCCGGCTGCCTGCTCCTTTTTCCGTCCAGAGGGCTTTTTCCTTACGGCCTCTGTTGTTACGGATCACCGCGTTGGCCGCATCCAGGATGTTCTGGGTGGATCGGTAGTTCTGTTCCAGCTTAATCACCTTTGCATCGGGATATACCTTCTCGTAGTCCAGAATATTACGGATATTGGCACCGCGGAATTTGTAGATGGACTGGTCATCATCACCTACCACACACAGATTGCGATAACCGTCCGCCAACAGACGGATCAGTTCGAACTGCGCTGTATTGGTGTCCTGGTACTCATCCACCATGATATATTTGAAACGTTCCTGATAATTATAAAGTACTTCCGGGCAGCTTTTGAACAGTTCCACAGTCTTTACAATAATATCATCAAAATCCAGTGCATTACTCTTTTTCAAGGTCTCCTGATACTCTCTGTAGACCTTGGCGATCACGGATTTCTTGTAATCTCCACGGATTTTACTTCAAATTCCCGTACATCCACCAGTTCATCCTTGGCAGAAGATATTTAAGACAGCAGCGTCCGCTCCTTATACATCTTCGTGTCGATGTTCAGGCGCTTGCAGACCTGCTTTATCACAGATTTCTGGTCATCCGTATCATAAATGGTAAAATTCGTATCATAGCCCAACCGGTCAATATGTCTTCTGAGGATCCTCATGCAAGTGGCATGGAATGTCGCTACCCATACCTGATCCGCACCGAAACCTGCGATCTGATCCACACGCTCCCGCATCTCCTGGGCTGCTTTGTTGGTAAAAGTGATGGCCAGAATGTTCCATGGATTTACTCCCATCTCATCGATCAGATAAGCCACTCTGTGGGTCAGGACACGGGTCTTGCCGCTTCCTGCGCCCGCCAACAGAAGGAGCGGTCCTTCCGTATGAAGCACCGCTTCTTTTTTGTTCTTTATTTAAGGTATCATAAATACTCATGAATTACGCATTATCCCTTTCATTAAATTCCTGCAAAAACTTTCGGAAATCATCGATTGGCATAGGCTTTGCATAAAAATAATAGCCCTGTACGATGTCACAGTCCGCCAGACGCAGCATGTCTAACTGTTCCTTCGTCTCCACCCCTCTGCCAATACCTTGAAGCCGAGATGCTTCAACATTTTAGTCAGATATTTGATAATTGTCAATGCCGTTTCTTCCCGTTCGCTGTTCATGGTGTCATCCAGGAACTGCTTGTCCAGCTTCACCGTATCCACCGCTACCTTGGACAACAGATTCAGGGATGAATAACCGCTGCCGAAATCATCTACTGAAATCTCTACCCCTTTATCCCGGAGAGTCTCCAGATTGTTGGTCAGTTTATTTAGATCCGACATGAAAACAGATTCCGTCACTTCCACTTCCAAAAGTTCACTGGGTACTTTGTAGTCTTTCAGGCGTTTTAAAATATTCGGTACGAAGTCTGTATATTCATTATGCCTTCTGGAAAAAAATTCACCGAGATCGGCACCACTTCTTCTCTCTGCGCCAAAGCATCCTGCAAATATTCCAGTACCTGATCCAGAATGGCAAAATCCACCTTGGTCACAAATCCGTTTCTCTCAAAGACATCAATAAATCTCCCCGGCATTACCATAGAACCGTCAGCCCGGATCCATCTGACCAGTGCTTCAGCACCCACTACTTTTCCGGTGTGCAAAGAAACTTTCGGCTGCAGATACGCCCGAAATTCCTTATTATTGTATGCAGCTACCATACCAGATACGATCTCTCTGGTATTCTCCAGATTCTTACGGATCTTCTCTGTATAGATTTCCACCGCACTGTCTACCTTCTGGGTCTTGCACTGTTTTCTGGCCTCATTGGCGTTATCCATCATGGAGGACACCGACCAGTCATTCTCCAGGATTTCATACATTCCCGTGGCAATGACCAGATTGCACTGGTCGTAGCGGCTGTTGATCTTCTGCACAAAACATTGGTGAATTCCAGATATTTGTCTCTGGCCTTCTCCACCGTATCTTCCTTCAGCACTCCCACGAAATGATCCGAAGTTACACGGCAGAACAGTACGCCGTTCTGGCACTTTTCCTGCAAGGCTATCGCAAAATCATGCAGGATCCTATCTCCCACTTCATAACCGTACATTTCGTTCACATACTGGAAATTTGAAAAATCAGATGACACAAAAAACAATCCTGATTTCCCATGGGCAGCCATATAGGCCTCCAGCTTATCCACAAACTTGTTATATATCGGCAGTCCGGTCAGAGCATCATAATTCAGTTTCCGGTTCAGCTCACGCTGATCTTTCTCCGCATTCTTCAGCGTGCGCAGTCGGTTAAAAATCTGGTGAGAAATTCTGCACAGTGCATTTTTTCTCCTCCTGCCAGCTTCTGTCTGTGTGGCGATTTGAGAAAATAACGCTGGCCTTTAATCCCTTTAGCGGCCGTGGACATTACAATCATCACGGACTCCGCCTCTTCCTTGTAGACATCCGGAGTCTCTGACTGCCGGTAGATCACAGCACCGGATTCATCGGCCTTTTTCCGGATCCTGTCCCATTCGAACACGCCGGGATTCAGGATTCTTCTGGCAAAATCTTTCTTCTCTTCACGATTCCATTGATAACGGATTGTTGGTCCAGCCTCGTTGACTTCCATACAGATCATGTCATCAATTCCAAAAAAGCTACAGGTCCGCTCACAGATCACCTTTAGTGCACTGGTCAGATTCGGCACATTTTCCAACAGATCCATGCAAAATAATACCAAATCTTCCGCACTCTCAAACTGTGCCTCTTTATGGGCAATCTCGTCCTCCTTGTTCTCTTCACTGTCCAGATAACTCTTGCCGGGCAATGCCACACCTTCCTTGACATCCAGCAGGTAATAAGCACCCTTTCCTTTGCTCTTTACCTGATACAGGGCTGCATCTGCCCACTGGAACAACATATTGTAATCCGTCACCGTGCCGTCTGTCACCGCCGCGCCCAGGCTACAGGAAATGTGCAGCCCTGTCTTGTCATCATCATAACGGTCAGACATGCAGCGGTTCAGCTGTTTTAATTTCTCCTCCAGGTGTTCTCTGTCCATGTCCTCCACATAGAAGACAAATTCATCCCCACCGATCCGGCCTTTTTAACGCCTCGGGGAAAATATTACTGAGTTCATCCGCAAAGGAACACAATACCGCATCCCCAAACAGATGGCCGTTGGTGTCGTTGATCTTCTTAAAGCTGTCCACATCCTGTACGACCAGATACCCAGTCTGCCCGCGTTTCAGGCTCTAGCCTGGCACCGATCTGTTGTTTGATGGTAGAATTGTTCAGCAATCCGGTCAGGGAATCTTTCTGAGATTTTTCCCGCAGTTCCCACTCTTTTTCTTCTGGTCATCAATGTCACAGACCTTTCCCAGAACCCGCTCCGGTTCTCCCTTTTTCATCATAAAAAGTCTGTCCGATGACCTTCACCCACCGGGGCTTCCCCTGCGCATCGGTCTTGCAGAGTTCGATATAAATATCCGGCTTGCCACTGCGCAGTGCTTCTGCCAGCTGTTGTTCTACCGTTTCTGTCCGGTTCCCGGCTTCTTTGAGCAGCTGATCTGTATACCCCTCCGTGATCTGCCGGGAATACAGAATTCCCTCTCCCGGACCGGCATAATACATCTTGTCATTTACAATATCATATTCGAAAATCAGATGACATACGGATCACAGCCATCAGCTTTTCCCGCTCCCCGATGCAGTTCTCTGGTGGTCTCATCCAGCTGTCTGTCCACATCCCCTGTCTGTTTTTCCTGCAATGCAACCTCTTTTTTTCAATCCCATACATTTTTCTTCCATGCAGACCCTCTTTTGCTTTCTCTATACCTCTTCCACCCGGCTGAAATTCCAGACACGGAGATTGTATTCCACGATTGGCGTGTCACAGTAAATACATTTCTTGGCTCCCAGTCCGGAAGCGGTGCTCCACAGTTCGGACAGTTCAGTCCCAGACCGGCATCCTCCTGATTCTCGATCATATCCTGATCCTGGATATAGACCAGTTCCACGTTATACTTGGCCTGTTCTTTATGCTCTTCACTGCCTCTTATTACTTTTCCGTTCTCTTTTAATGCATGAAAATACTCCACTGCCGTCTGCAGGACAATACTCTGTCTTCCCCTCTGCTTCCGGTACTGGTGGATCTCCGTTCTGTGAATATGGATATTTTCAAAGCTCTCCTTCTGGGACTGGTTCTGTAGCATCTCCAGCCGCAGTCTGAGCTGTTCTTTCAATTCTTTCGTTCCCTCCGACAAAAGTGCCGGATTCTGTCCGGTAATACTTTGTAAATAAGAGGTCAGCACATTCTCCGCTCTGCTCTTCATCTCATCATAATGAAATTCCGGGAAATCCCGCATAATGGACGGCATGTACAGGTTGGTTGCGGAAGAGACCGACTTCGGTGTCATTTCCACTTCCTTTTCTCTCTGTTTCATTCCCTCGATCATGGAGTCCGTTCCGAATAACATCCGGGAGGTATCCCGCAGTTTTTCCTGATGTTGCAATAGGCATAATAAATGATTCCTGCAAGCACCAGAAGTAATACCAATATGACGATAATTGCAATCAGATTTCCGCTCATTTATGTTTCTCTCTGTTTTTCATTCTGTTGTAATGTTTGTATAGCATAAGTTCAGGAACGCAGGTGCCAAAGTTGCACCACATAGCTGAACTGTTAACAGTTCAGCGCGCCATTCGCAAAGCCGCACTGTTACAGCAAAGTACAGCAGACGCCTAAAGGCATCCGCTGTACTGCTGTTTTGTAGAAATATTCTGCTGAGTATGTATTATACTCTGTCGTTCTCGTCAAAAGGGATCACCGCACTCCGGGCAGAACTTGGGAGGATGTGCCGGGTCTTCCGGCTCCCAGCCACACTTATCGCATTTATAGATCGGTGCGCCGTCCGGCTTCTTTGCTCCGCATTCGGAACAGAACTTGCCCTGGTTTACTGCACCACAGCTGCAGGTCCAACCTGCATCGGAGGGTTTGGGTGCGCCACACTCGGAACAGAATTTGCCCCGGTTATCCGCAGCACCGCAGCTACAGGTCCAGCCTAGTACCGGTGCCTGCATCTTAGAGCCTGCCCCTGCACAGGTGCTGCCTGTGCCTGCTGCATACCCATACCATTCTGCTGTGCATCCATCTGGTACAGTTGGCCGGCATTAATACCACCTACCATATTCGCCATGTTCATACCGGCAAATGCCATCATAGGTCCTGTAGAAGTATTAGATGCTGCCATCTTCATAGCTTCGGCCTGTGCAGCAGTCATGGTAGCTGCAGCCATTCCGGTATTGCGCAGTACTGCGGTTCTCTGCAGATCAGCAATAGTCTTCGCATCCTCATCGGGAATCTTTGCAGAGTTGATATTGATAGTAACGATCTCGATACCGCGAAGCTTGGTCCACAGATCGGAAAGTTCATCTTTTAAAGCCTCCGTCAGTTCCTCAGTGTGTGCGGGAATCTCACTGGGACGGACGCCTTTTGCGGAGATCTTGGCCAGTGCGGGCTGCAATGCAGTCAACAGCTCTGCCTTCATCTTCGCTACCAGTTCACTTCTGGTGTAGGACTCTGTTACGTTACCACATACATTCTTGTAGAATAACAGAGGATCTACCAGATGGAATGAATATTCACCGTTACAACGTAAAGAAGTATCCAGATCCAGTCCGATATTCTGATCGATCACACGGAAAGGAATGGGGCTTGCAGTACCAAAGAGATTGTTCATGATCTCCTTAATATTAAAAAGTAGATTCTCTGATCCTTTGCCGCATTACCTCCGAAGGTAAAACGCTTCCCGATATTGGAAAATGTATTCTTAACGCTCTCACCAAGATTTCCGTAGAACAGGCTGGGCTCGGTGGAAGAATCATATACGAATTCACCTGCATCGGCACAGAACTCTACAATTCCGCCCTGATCCACGATGATCATACACTGTCCTTCGTTGACTGCCACGATAGAACCGTTGGAGATAATGTTCTCCACACCCTTGGTGTTACTGTTACGTCCATTGGTTACACGCTGCTGTCCTTTACTACCAGCACATCATTGGAAAGGGAATCACAATAGAAATACTCTCTCCACTGGTCAGCCATCATGCTGCTGACTGCATCTTTCGCTGCTCTGATTACACCCATTACCGCACCTCCGTTTTTATATGAAAAATCTGTTCTTTTTCACATCTCTTATATTTTAGCAAATTTTACACATTCCCTCAACTGCTTTTCGTAAAATATCGTCATTTTTCCTTTACAATGTGCCGTTTTTCTACTAAACTGTGATACTAGAGATGTTTGATTAAACTATAATATAAAAGGGTTGAAAGAAAATGGGTAAAAAAGCTACAAAAGCCGCTGATAATATGTACTATCTCGCACGTTGCGAAGCCGCTGAGACGAATGCGGACTTCAGCAGCCGGGAAAAAGCCGCCGAACTGGTGGACATCGACCGTACCAGACTGGCCAGGATCGAACTGGACACCATTGTTCCCTATCCCGAGGAAGTCAAGGCCATGGCCAAGGCCTACAATACACCGGAGCTTTGCAATTCCTTCTGTGCCAGGGAATGTCCTCTGGGCCGCAGCAGTGTATCGGAAGTCGACATTGTGGACTTTGACCGGCTGGCATTGAAGGTACTGGGATCCTTAAAAGATATCGACACCCTGCGGGCTTCCCTGATTGCCATCTCCGAGGACGGCATCATCTCCGAAGATGAGCGCCCGGCCTTCCAGGATATTCTGGATTCCCTGGAGAAGATCAGTACCAATGCCAAAGCTTTGAAATTATGGGCCATCAAAAAATATACACATCAAGGAGGAGGACGTCTGATCCTCCCCCTTTTTATCCTATTTTATTCTGCTTATCTTGCCGTTGCTTTCTCTGCGAATTCCGTAGTTACCAGTGTTTCGTAAGGTACTCTCTCTTTCAGTACATCAGAGTCCTCCAGAATATTCTGTAACAGATCAAAGGCATCTTTGTGGAAGATCAGATCCTCTTTCCAGGTATCCTGTTCCTGATATCTGGCAACAATAGCTGTCAATGTGTCACTTTCGGTCTCGGCAAACTGGGGTGCAATACACTTGGCAATTTCCTCCGCACTATGCTCCTGTACGTAATCCATACCCTTTTGCAGAGCATCGGTGAATGCCTGGATAATCTCGGGATTCTTTTCCAGGTAACTCTTCTTTGCTGAGAAAGAGGTATAAGGAACATAACCGGACTCCTCCCCCAGAGAGGCCACCACATAACCGTCACCCTTTTGTTCCAACAATGTGGCATGAGGCTCGAACTCAATGGTAAAATCTCCCTGTCCACCGGAAAAAGCTGCTGCCGTGGATCCGAAGTCAATGCTCTGGTCAATGGACAGATCCATGTCCGGATCAATATTGTTCTTCGTCAGGATATATTCAAACACCATCTCCGGCATTCCACCGGCTCTGCCACCCAGAAGACTGTAGGACCCTTCAGCATATCCCAGGAAAAATCATCGATGGGTTCTCTGGCCACCAGGAAATTTCCCGCCCGCTGGGTCAGTTGGGCAAAAGTTCACCACATAGTCTTCCGTTCCTCCGGCATAAGTGTATATGGTGCTCTCGCTGCCCATAAAGCCGATGTCTGCCTCCCCGGTCAGTACTGCCGTCATGGTCTTATCCGCGCCAAATCCGTCACCAGCTCCAGATCGATCCCGGCATCTTCAAAATATCCTTCTTCGATTGCCACATACATCGGTGCATAAAAATAGAGTGGGCTACCTCATTGAGCACCACTCTGGTCTTCTTTGGTCCGTTCGTCTGTTGTGTGCTGCCGCAGCCCGTAATCGCAGCTGCTGCAAGCACTACAAACAATACTGCTACCGTTACTTTCCTTTCTTTTCATAATCGTTCATCCTCCCCTGAGATTACATATTTATTCTATGTAACCTCAGGGAAAATTTTCCGGGTAATTACAGGTTCGCCTTGATCCTGTCGATCATCTCCTGGTACTCCACATCAGTCAGAAGGGTCTTGCCGGGGTTCATCTCAAAGGTGCCGCCCCACTCGAAACCGTCCTTGTACTTCGGGCACAGGTGCATGTGCAGATGGCAGCCGGTGTCACCGTATGCTCCGTAATTTAACTTATCTGGATGGAATGCTGCATGGATAGCTTTGGCTGCATGAGCCACATCCTCGAAGAATAATCTTCTCTCTTCCTCGCTGATGTCCACGATCTCGCTGACATGGTCCTTATATGCCACGATACATCTGCCGGGATGGCTCTGCTCCTTGAACAGGATCAGGCTGCTTACCTTCAGATCACAGATAAAAATACCGAACTTGTCTAACAGTTCTCCTCTCATACAATATCCACAATTTGCGTCTTTCATTTGTTCTCCTATCTGCCCTCTTACGGGGCCTGCCGTCTGTGGCTTGAATTCTTGTCCGGTCTTGCCGGCCAGGATCAGCTATAATGTTATGTTGATCAGTTTACGGATGTTCTCCGGATCATAGTTCAACACCAGTTCCTTCGGAAATTCCAGTTCCCGCATCAGTTGCTCTGCATCATCAAATGCTCCGATGGCAAAGCACATATGGCTGTCCGTTCCCATTATAACAGGCTGATCATACTTCATGCAAGTCTTTAACAGCTCTGTAATATTTTCTCTGCCTCCTTGTCTGGCCGACTGGGGATTCAGGGATGAATTGTTCACTTCCAACACCGCCTGTGCCTGTCTGGCCTCTCGCACCAGTTCGTCATAATCCAACGGAAATCTGCCGTCATCGGGATGCCCAAGTATTTTCACATAAGGATTCTGAAAAGCTCTGACAGATGCCAGTGTATTCTCCTTGCGGCTTCCCGCAGTAAAGGCAAAGGGATGAATGCTGGCAAGGGCATAATCCATTTTCTGCAGATAGCGCTCTTCCAGATCCAGTTCACCGTTTGTACTGCAGATATTTGCTTCTACGCCGCATAGCAGGCGCAGACTTCCATCTGGCTTCGGTATTACCCGGCCGGTGTTCTCTTCTCTGTCATATATTCTGGGAATCACTTTATAATTACTGAAAAAGAAATTATGCGGGCCTCCCGGGGAAGTCGGTCCGTGCTCACTCATTCCCAGGTACTGTAAGCCCATTGCCAATGCAGCATCTATATTCTCCAACAAGGTACTATACGCATGCCCTGCTGCCAGAGTATGCGTATGAAGATCCATGATTGCTTTCCTTCTATTGTCCTTTTACTTTCCAAAACGGTCTAATTCTTTTTCTTATGAGCTTCCTTCTCCGGTTCCTGTGCTTTCATCGTATCTGCCAGATCCGCTACCAGCTGTTCCACAATCATCTTCTTCATATAGACATCAAAAGCTCAACAGGCAGATCAGGGCAAATTTCTGTAAAAACTCCTGCTCTTCTCCGGTCACTTCGGTAAAGGAATCCTCTGCTCTGCGGAATTTCTCCACAACATCCTTTTTCAGATCCTCCAGCTGTTCCTTCTCCAGCACCACCACTTCCTTGTAGACGCTCTCCAGGTCAAAGACCTGTCCGTTCTGAAAATAGCGGTCAGTAAGGGGCTTAAGCAGCGTCTGGATCTCATTCATGGGAATGATCCCTTTATAATAGTAGATAAAAATAAGAAGCAGCACATGCTCTTTGGAATATTTCTTCTTCACCGGAGGAGGAAGCAGATCGTTTTTTGCATAATTGTTGATCATGGTCTTGGTCAGGATGCGGTCTTCGGTCTGCGGGCCGCACTGCGGAACGCAGCTTACGATCCATAAAGGTCAGTACCTGATCCATATACAGATCAATATTCGGAATATCTTCCGACTTGATATATTCTACTTTCTCCAGACTCTGTAAGATCATCTGAAGTAATTCTTCTGTTGTTGCTGCCATAATGTTCCTGCTGTCCTTTCCGTGAGGTAGTTTCCAAAAATATTGACTCGAGAACCCGTGCTTCGCACTCTGCTGTCTGCTTCGCAGACGGTTCTCTCGTTAATGCATGCAAGAAAACAAATGCTCGCTCTGCGAGCGCTTGTTTTCTTTTGCATTCATTATATAGTATTCAAAACTACATGTCAACAGTTGCACATTTCCTCTGTTCTCTGAATTTATGAAGATTTTATAACTATTTTGTTTCACTCCTTTACTTTACAACTTTAGTATGTTAAAATACTAATAGTTGCGTTGTATTGATTACAACTATGGAAAGGTGTGTCGCTAATGAATAAAAAAATCAAAACGGACGCTGTAGATTCCCTTTTTGATGCGGTGTTGTGTCTGCAGTCCCGTGAGGAATGCTACAGTTTCTTCGAAGATCTGTGTACTGTCAACGAACTGTTGTCTCTGTCCCAACGGTTTGAAGTGGCTGCCATGTTGAAAGATGGCAAGACTTATCTGGAAATTGCCGAGAAAACCGGAGCCTCCACCGCCACCATCAGCCGCGTAAACCGTTCTCTGAACTACGGCAACGACGGTTACGAGCTGGTCTTTGGACGTATGGAGAAAAAGGAAACGGAACAGAATTCTTAACTTAATGAATAAAAACAGGAGCACTCAAAAACGGCGCTCCTGTTTTTATTTTATCTTTTATTCTTCTTATGCTTCGCTTGTATTGGCTGCTGTTGTTTCCGCAGCTGGAGTTTCTGTCTTCTCCACCGTCTCTGCTGTCTGTGAAGTCTTCTGATTTTCTCTCTTTTCTTCCTCTTCCACTTCCTTCAGAGCTTCTGCGATGGCTGCCTTGGCACTCTTGCGTCCTGCCCGGACCGCTTTGGCCGTTCTGGCTTTTACCTTTTCTGTCAGGAACTGTCTGGTTCATATCGATTTTTCCCTGGAATACGGCATGTTCATCAATAACGATCACCTTTGTGGCAATGTCCCCCAGCACTTTGGCCGAAGCTGTCAGTTCCGCTTTCTCCGGTGCAGTGATATTTCCGGTCACTTCCCCGCCGATCAGAACAGACGCAGCCTGTACATCTCCTGTGACTATGCTTCCGGCTCCCAGGATCAGGTTGCCTGTCACCGTCACGTTACCACCAATCTTACCGTCAATTCTTGCGGAACCGTCCAATGTAAAATCTCCGGTCAACTCCGCTCCGGCACCGATCAGTGTGCTCATTTTTGTATCTGCATTCTTTTTTTCCTAACATGTATCTTCCAAACCTTTCTGCAATCAACCACTGATTGCCAGCATATCCATAGGATTAATATAGCTTCCGTCTTTCTGCATCTGGTATCCCAGATCCGCGTTATCTTCGCCGATGACAAACAAGGTAGTTCCCTGTACTACGGAATCCCCCACATTCACTGTGGTATCTCCTTTATTCCGATAGATGGTGACATAACCGTTGCCATGATCCACCCACACGCTGTGTCCGTAGATCTCGTCATCATTTATGGCAATGACCGTACCGCTGGCCGCCGCCACAACCGTAGTTCCCACCGATGCATGGAATATGCACATGGGATCGCCCTCACTTACTTCCTCCATGGATGCAGAACCCGTCAGAGGGAATTCCGTAGGAAGGCTCTGCTTTTCCAGAGTTGCTGATAATTCGCTCTCACTCTGTACCTTCTGGCTTACGGTGTCGCTTAAGATCTGTATCTCTTCCGCCTGTTCCGTCACCTGCTCTTCCAGCTTACTGTTCTGCTCGCTCAGTGTCTTGTTCTCTTCCTCCAGTGCCATAACCTGTTCATGGCTCCGTCTACTGGCGTTCTCCCAGAGCTGTCCCTCGTAGACAAAATAGCCGATCACTCCGCCGACCAATACACACAACAGAAGTACCACGACTTCCACGATCCATGCACGTACACGGAACTGCTTTACATTGGCATCTGCTGCGTCTGACGTAAGAATCAGCACATGGTTCAATCTTCGCTTATGTTTACGTCCTTTCATAGAGTCACCTCCAATAGATATCACTCCATTTTATCATATGAAATCCCTTACAGCAATCATTTCTTAACATTTTTTGTAATATTTTTCCAAGATTTTCTTCATTTATTCGTATTTAAAAGGGAATTGCCTATAAATTTTTGTGCAATTTTACAGAATCGTCTATTTACTTTTACTACCTGCTGTGCTATGATGCACTTGCTGAGACAATGTTGTATACATTGCAAAAAGTAAATGACAGCAAAGAATTTGTGGAGGTATCTATTATGAACAAAGGTACAGTTAAGTGGTTCAACAATCAGAAGGGTTATGGTTTCATCTCCGATGAATCCGGCAAGGATGTATTCGTACACTACAGCGGTCTGAACATGGACGGTTACAAGACCCTGGAAGAGGGCGCAGCCGTTTCTTTTGATATCGTAGATGGAGAAAAGGGACCTCAGGCTGTTAACGTAACCAAACTTTAATCATAAACGAAAAATAAGATCCGCAGGCGCTATCACATGATAGTTCCTGCGGATCTTTCTATTTTTCTCTGCATACTGCCAACACATCTTCCCATTTCATGCTGCCGCCGAAGAGATCCAGTGCACTCCCCGATGGTCACATTCATCCGGTTCTGCCCCAGTTTTTTAACAAATACAGATCTTCCATGGAGTGAACACCACCCGCATAGGTGATTGGATTTCCGGTATAATTTCCAATAAACTTTACCAGTTCCTGTTCCATTCCCCGGGCCTTGCCTTCCACATCCACGGCATGGATCAGGAATTCATCACAATAGGCAGATAATTTTTTAAGTAGTGCCTCATCCACTGCTTCTTCTGTCAGCTTCTGCCAGCGGTCAGTCACTACCAGATACTGCTCTCCCGCACGCTTGCAGCTGACATCCAGCACAAGGTGCTCTTTTCCGATGGACTGGACCAGTTTGTCCAGTCTGTCATAGTCGATCCGTCCCTCCCTGAACACATAGGACGTCACGATCACATGGGAGGCCCCTGCTGCCAGATACTCTGCCGCATTCTCCGCCGTGATGCCTCCTCCGACCTGCAATCCTCCCGGATATACACGCAGGGCCGACAATGCCTGTTCCTTCGTTGCCTCATAATAAGGGCTGTCCGAGGCATTCAATAAAATAATATGTCCGCCTTTTAAACTGTTTTCTGATACAGTTTTGCATAAAAGGCAGCGTCCTGTTCTGAGACAAAGTTCTCCTGCGCCCGATCACCGAGATCTTTTAAACTTCCACCGACAATCTGTTTTACTTTTCCGTTATGAATATCAATACAAGGGCGAAATTCCATCTTTTTCCTCGTTTTCTTCCAAATGATTTTTATTTTTTTGAATTATTTTCTAAAATCCGCACATACTACCCTCAAGCCGACCACCTTTGGTTCGGACTGAATATCCCTGACGGGCATCTTGAAATGGAGGACATTATGAAAAATAAGACAAATAACGTAACATCCCACATCGGGAAAAAATTACTGGTTCTGGGCATCATCACAGTCTACCTGTGTATGGCGACCGCCTGTGGCACCAACAAGAACAACAATAACTCCGGCAGCATGGCTGCCTCTCCTTCTCCGTCCACCTCTCCTGCTGCTCAGGGGAGCACAGAGGCGCAGACCACAGAGACCGGAACTGCCGCTACCGACAGCACTATGGGTGACATGAACGGCAACGGTAACACCGTAGAGAAAATGATTCCATGCTGGACAATGCAGGCAATGCCATCGGAGAAGCCGGTGATACCGTAGGCAATATCGTGGACGATGCCGCAAACGGTGTCTCCGATATCACCAACGACCTGGTAGGCAACGGTAATGATACTGCAGGTAACAACAATTCTACCACTGCCACCACCGGAGCCGGCCAGAGATAAGTTATACCTCTTCCATGATCGTACCTTCCCGGTAAGCCTCCAGGAGTTCTTCCAGATAGAAGATATTCTCCTGGATCTCCTTGCCGGTATCGGTATCGGCCACCAGTTTTCTGCGGGGGAAATTCTCCACCACCACGGAATCCGAGAAAATATCCGATTCCTTGATGATCGCCGCTTCCGTAGATTCAAAAGGTTCATGGGCTACCAGACGCATTCCTCTGGAATTACATACCAGCGTATATCCCGCAATTCCCGTCTTTTTCTGATATGCTTTGGAAAAGCCACCGTCGATGATCAGCAGCTTACCGCCGCATTTGATGGGTGATTCCCCATGGATCTGTTCCACGGGCACATGACCATTGACGATATGGGCATCGGCCTTGTCCAGACCGAATTCCTCTAAGATTCTGCCGATGACTTCCTCATTTTCCAACAGCTTATAGTAACTGTTTTTCTCTTCTATATGAGTCTCCTTATCCTTCAGGAAATACCGCTCAAAGGTAGCCATTTTTGCCTTGCCGAACACCGGGGAACCGGGGCCAGCCCAGATGTACCAGATCATATCCTGTCCCAGAGCGCGCTCTTTGGCTTCTTTGGCATAATAACCTCTTCTGGCGTAATATTCCAGAATGTCGTACAGTGCTTTTCCGCAATACTCTTTTCCGCAGATCTCCACCTGCATGAAACTGCCGTCCGGATTCAAGGGGACACAGCCGTGATACAACAGATTGCCGTTGTAAATCTTGTACATGCCGCCCTTGGAAAACAGAAATTTTACATGGCGCTGCAGTTTCTCACAGCGCATGAACACCTGCTGCAGGCGCAGCATGACCTTGCTCTCTTCCTCCGTGAGTTCGTAAGGATGTACAGGATCCACCGTAGGGAAATCCACGTCTTTCATGGGATATTCTTTGCCGTCCACACAGATCGTCTTTTTCTCGAAATCGATCCGATGCAACAGCATCCGGTCTTCCATATGGAACTCCGGGTGTCTCATGATCAGCTGTCCTTCCAGCTTGAACTGCAAGATAGCAATTGCTTTATGCATCTTGGTGTCCAGCCCGAGATCCTTGGTATTGTAATCGGTATTGAACTTGATGGTAAAAGCATCGCAGTTGGTATTCTCATAAGTTTCCAGTGCAAATGTAGCCAGAGGCAGCAGGTTGATGCCGTAGCCATCCTCCAGAGTGGCGAGATTACCGTATCTGGCAGACATTCTGACCACATTGGCGATACAGGCCAGACTTCCGGCCGCCGCGCCCATCCACACCATGTCATGGTTGCCCCACTGGACATCCACGGAATGGTATTCGCACAAAGTATCCATAATAATATGAGGGCCGGGACCTCTGTCGTAAATATCACCGACGATATGCAGATGATCGATGACCAACCGCTGGATCAGGTGGCTTAACGCAATAATAAACTGCGGCGCTCTGCCGATGCGGATGATAGTATGGATGATCTCATTATAGTATGCCTCTTTGTCCTGGATTTCTTCCTTCTCCGTGATCAGTTCTTCGATGACATAGGCGAAATCCTTCGGCAATGCCTTTCTGACTTTGGAGCGGGTGTATTTGGAAGAGACACGTTTGATGACCTGTACCAGACGATGAAGGGATATTTTGTACCAGTCCTCCAGATTGTCCTCTTCTCTTTCCACGATCTCCAGTTTGCTCTCTGGATAATAGATCAGGGTTGCCAGGCTTTTTTGTCCTTGTTGCTGATGGTGTTGCCGAATTCCTCGTCGATCTTGCGGCGTACGGAACCGGAACCGTTTTTCAGGACATGGTTGAACTGTTCGTATTCTCCGTGGATATCCGTCAGGAAATGTTCCGTACCTTTGGGGAGGTTCAGGATGGACTGGAGGTTGATGATCTCTGTGGAGGCTGCCGCTATATTTTTGTATTGGTGTGAGAGGGTCTTTAGAACCTTCTGTTCCATTTCGTTCATGAAATTCAACCTTTCTATGTTACTTCACGAAACGTACGGATACCATGCCTCGGTGTAAGGTCTCCGAGTGTGAATTTTCTAGGAAAAGTGATTCATTTGTTCTACTTAACACGGGCACGCCTACACGCACCATCCGTAGTGCGGATCGGCTGTCGCAAACATCGTGTTTGCTCCACCCTGTTCTTCAACACTTTTCAAGAAAATGTCAACACTCTACGACAAACATCATCGCCATGGCATCCATCCACTTCGTCAGTTCATGACTTTACCAGGTAATTACATCGCTGCATTGATAACATCAGACATGTTGTACATGCCGGCGGGCTTGCCTGCCAGGAACTTGGCTGCCTGTACGGCGCCTTTACCGAAGACAGCTTTGGAGTAGGCGGTGTGGGAGAAGGTTACAACTTCGTCTGCCCCGGCGAAGATCACATCATGGTCACCGACGATGGTGCCGCCTCTGACAGAGCTGATGCCAATTTCTTTCTTCGGTCTCTGCTCTCTGCGGTTGCTGCGGTCATAGACATATTCATACTCACCGTTAAATTCCTCGTTGATGGAATCTGCCAGTGCCAGTGCGGTGCCGCTGGGAGCGTCTACCTTCAGATTGTGGTGCTTCTCCACAATCTCCATATCGAAGCCTGCGTTGGCCAGCACTCCGGCAGCTTCTTTCAAAAGCTTTAACATCAGGTTGATACCTAAGGACATATTGGCGGATTTTAAGATGGCCACCTTTTTTGCTGCTTCGTCTACTTTCGCCAGCTGTGCCTCGGACAGACCAGTGGTGCACAGCACGCAGGGAAGCTTTTTTTCTCCACGCAGTAATCCAACAGCTTGTCTACTGCCACGGCTGCGGAGAAATCAATGATTGCATCTGCAGCCACATCACATTTGGTAATATCTGTGAATACAGGGTAGGGATTGTGTCCATCGTCTCTGGCATCAATTCCCGCCACCAGTTCCATATCGGGGTCCGCTGCGATCAGTCCGCTGATCACCTGTCCCATTTTACCGTTACATCCATGCACGATTATTTTTACCATTTTCTTTTCTCCCATCTATCATGATTTTTGTAATAACGATCCAGCATCCCTCATATTCATTTGCAAAAGCGCACTATGAATCGTTACTTTTTGAAAAAGATCCCGCCCATGATAAAAATTTCACAGGCGGGATTCTTCCCTCTTGCTCTCTATTTTCCAGCCTACAGGATACCATAATCCTTCAGGGCTTTTTCAAGCCTCTTGGCATTGGCCTCTTCCATTTCACACAGAGGCATACGGAACGCACCGGCTCCCATTCCCATCATGTTCAGTGCAGTCTTCACAGGGATCGGGTTCACTTCACAGAACAGTGCGTTACACAGATCCATGGCATCTAACTGCATCTGACGGCTGCCTGCCACATCTCCGTCAAAGAACTTCTGGCAGATCTCGTGGGTCTGTGTAGGTGCTACATTGGAAAGTACGGAGATAACTCCGACTCCGCCCAGGGCCAGAATGGGTACGATCTGGTCGTCATTACCGGAATAAATATCCACAACGCCCTGTCCGATGGCTGCCAGATGAGCGATCTGGCTGATGTTGCCGCTGGCTTCCTTGACACCTACGATGTTCTCCACGTCCTTACACAGCTTCACTACGGTCTCCGGCAGAATATTGCAGCCGGTACGGCTGGGTACGTTATACAGAATAGCGGGAACCTTCACAGAATCCGCAACGGTCTTGAAATGACGATACAGTCCCTTCTGGGTTGCTTTATTATAGTAGGGACTTACCAGCAGAATGCCGTCCACGCCGTATTTCTCCGCTTCCTGAGACAGGTATACTGCAGTCTCGGTACAATTGGAACCGGTACCTGCTACTACGGGGATTCTCTTTGCAACTTTGTCCACACAGTATTTGATAGTATCCAGATGCTCCTCATGGGTCAGGGTAGATGACTCACCTGTGGTACCGCATACGATAATAGCATCTGTGCCGTTTGCGATCTGGAATTCGATCAGTTCACCGAATTTCTCATAATTGACGGATCCGTCCTCGTTCATGGGTGTGACGATTGCCACGCCTGCTCCTTTAAAAATAGCCATATGCTTCCTCCATTTGCAAAACGCCAGCGCACAATGGCGCCGGCGCTGATTATCCAAGCTTATTTGATAGCGCCCCATCTGCTCACGAGATGACAGTCATACGCTTCTTAAACGTATGCCCAAGATAACATATACAGGATACCTTATCTTTCGGCGTGTTCCCCTTTCTTCTTCCCTCATCGGTACCTGTTACCTCCGAAAAAAATACTCTTGAAAAACGCAACCTCTATCTTTTTAAATATAGTTTTATGATAGCATCAACCCATGTGACTGTCAATCCCAGACCTTGAATTTTACCGTTTCAATCTTGGACACTTCATCCGCCAGAACACAGATCTCATCGTTCAGGGTGATTCCCGTCAGAATCACATCCGTATCTCCCCGGCATTCCAGTAATGCCTTCAGGTCATCTTCCGTAATAATATCCTTCTCCACCAGTCCCAGCACTTCGTCCAGGATCAGCAGATCGCATTCTCCAGTCGTCAGTACTTTCTTGGCAAAGCCGATCCCGTTACGGATGTTCTGGATCTCCTCCTGCTTCTTTTTCCTCCGGTAATTCCACGAAATTACCGTCCGATTTCTCGAAACGGAACAGCTTGATCTCCGGCTCCATTCTGCGTAAAAAATCGGAATCCCCAGTCCCTTTCCCTTCAGGAACTGAATAATAACGACCCTCTTGCCTTCTACCGCTGCCTGTACCGCTCTTCCAATCGCTGCCGGTGATTTGCCTCTGCCATCGCCGGTATAAATATAGATGCATCCTTCTGCCATTCCACACCTCATGGTCTATCTGCGTATCTGACGCTCCCTAGCTGTACACAGTTACTAATATCTATGCATTCTTTTATACCATATATTGTCACTTTTTGCAATCTTTTGTCGTTAGACGATGGATTCCTGCACCTGTGCCTCCTCCAGAAGTTCCAGTTTGCTGACGGATACCTCGAAAGCTACTCTTTTCTCCACATGCTCTTCATCCAGTTTTTTCATATATTCACGGCTCTGGATCCGTCCCCAGATCGCACAGCGCTCTCCTACCTTGAAATGCTCCGCATAACGGGCGTTACGTCCCCAACAGATACAGGGAATATAATCGGATTTTCCGTACGGACGGTTTACTGCCAGCAGCAGATCCGCTATTTCTCTTCCCAACGGTGTCTTACGATACACCGGTTCCTTACATATATATCCATCCAGATAAATCTGGTTCGTCTTCGAACTTTCTTCCATTTCTTCAATAAATTTCACTTCTCTGGCAAACACAGACAACACCAGTCTGTTCTTGCGCTCCTCATGACGATTGTAGGAACGAAACTGTCCGTTCACACACAAAAGCATTCCGACATAGCTGGCTGTCACGTCCAGTAATCTTCTGAGACCATCACCGGTATAATGTCAAAACTGTCGCTCAGTCTCGTACATTTGATGTCCACCATGTAGAATCCTTCCCCATAGATCTCATGGCTGTAGGAAAAATTGCTTACCACTTCCCCATCACCGTTACCTGATTGTTTTCAATAACCTTATCTGTCATTTTTGTTCTCCCTTCTACATCTTCTGACTCTTCTACAACAATCTTTATGTATTGCACTACTATTTATACTCTAAAATCCATCGTTTGAGTACTAAAACTCATCGCACAAAAGGGCAAATTACGCACAAAAGGGATTTCTTTTCCATACTTTTTCATATAGAAAACCACCAAAAGCGTTGATTTTCCACGGTTTTTTTTCTTGCGTCCGGAAATGATAAGTGCTATACTGAAACAGTTTGAAAAAAGATTGAATCAGTTGCACGCATTTTTAGAAAGGCAAGGATTTTTATGAGACAAAAAGAGAAGATGTCAGAAACGTTGCAATCATTGCTCACGTAGACCACGGTAAAACCACTCTGGTGGATGAGCTGTTAAAACAAAGCGGTGTATTCCGTGAAAATCAGGAAGTTGCTGAGCGTGTCATGGACTCCAACGATATCGAGCGTGAGCGTGGAATCACCATTCTTTCCAAGAACACTGCCGTTATGTATAAGGGTACCAAGATCAACATCATCGACACCCCAGGCCATGCGGACTTCGGCGGCGAGGTTGAGCGAGTTCTGAAAATGGTAGACGGCGTTATTCTGGTTGTAGACGCATTCGAGGGCGCTATGCCGCAGACCAAATTCGTGCTTCGTAAAGCACTGGAATTAAAGCTTCCGTTATCGTATGTATCAATAAGATCGACCGTCCCGAAGCAAGACCCGATGAGGTCGTAGACGAGGTACTGGAACTGTTCTTAGAGCTGGATGCGGATGATTCTCAGCTGGATTGTCCTTTCGTATATGCTTCCGCAAAGGCCGGTATTGCCTCTCTGGATGCTGACGAAATGGGTACTGATATGGAACCTCTGTTTGAGACCATTTTAAACTACATCCCCGCTCCCGAAAGGAGATCCGGATGCGGCTACCCAGGTACTGATCAGTACCATTGATTATAATGAATATGTAGGACGTATCGGTGTCGGTAAAGTAGACAACGGTACCATCCGTGTAAACCAGGATGTGGTCATCTGTAACCACCACAACCCCGACAAGATCATTAAGACCAAGGTCAGCAAGCTGTATGAGTTCGACGGTCTGAATAAAGTAGAAGTCAAAGAAGCTGGCATCGGTTCCATCGTTGCGATCTCCGGCATCAGTGAGATCCACATCGGTGACACCCTCTGCTCTCCCGAAAATGTGGTTCCCATTCCTTTCCAGAAGATCAGTGAGCCTACCATCGCCATGCAGTTCATGGTAAACGATTCTCCCTGGCCGGTCAGGAAGGTAAATTCGTTACCAGCCGTCACCTGCGTGACAGACTGTTCCGTGAGTTGAATACCGATGTTTCCTTACGTGTGGAAGAGACCGAGTCCGCCGACCGTTTCAAGGTATCCGGCCGTGGTGAGCTGCATCTGTCCGTGTTGATCGAGAATATGCGTCGTGAAGGTTTCGAGAATTCGCCGTGAGTAAGGCAGAGGTTCTGTATCATACCGATGAGAACGGTAAAAGTTAGAACCTATGGAGCTGGCTTACATCGATGTTCCCAATGAATTTGCCGGTGCTGTTATTGAGAAGCTTGGTCAGAGAAAAGGTGAACTTCGTAACATGGGTTCCATTTCCGGCGGCACTTACACCCGTCTGGAGTTCTCCATCCCCGCAAGAGGACTGATTGGTTACCGCGGTGAGTTCATGACCGATACCAAGGGTAACGGTATTCTGAACACCGTATTCGACGACTACGGCCCTTACAAGGGAGATATCCAGTATCGTAAGATGGGTTCCCTGATCGCATTTGAAGCCGGTGAAGCTATCACCTACGGTCTGTACAATGCGCAGGAGCGTGGTACTCTCTTCATCGGACCCGGTGAAAAGGTATACTCCGGTATGGTCATCGGTCAGACCGGACGCAGTGAGGACATCGAGATCAATGTCTGCAAGAAGAAGCAGCTGACCAACACCCGTTCCTCCAGCGCTGACGAAGCTCTGCGTCTGACACCGCCCAAAATCCTGTCTCTGGAGCAGGCTCTGGACTTCATCGATACCGACGAACTGTTGGAAGTAACTCCTACCAACCTGCGTATCCGTAAGAAGATTCTGGATCCGACCATGAGGAAACGTGCCATGATCAATAAGAAAGCTTAAGAAGATTTATAAATAGAACCACCTTCGTGTACTGCCTGCAGTATGTGAAGGTGTTTTTAACTGGGTTAACAAAGAATCCCAAATGCCCACGGCGAACGGAACATCCTTCCTCGATGTAAGGTCTCCCGGTGGGAATTTTCTGACGAAAAGTGAGTAGCGGTTCTAACCCGTACGGGCACGGCTCCAGTTGCCATCCATGGCAACGTCCGCCTGTCGCGAACGTCCTGTTCGCTCCACCCTGATGTTCAACACTTTTCGAGAAAATATCACCACCTCCCGACAAACATCTTCGGAAGGACATTCCATCCGCCGCGGGCATTCTGCGTTTTGGAAAGCCTGCGAAAAAACAGTAGCCCGCATTGGGGTAAGGACAAGCAGACTCTAAGCAGCCGTCGGTACTTAGCGAGGGTACTTTCCTCGCTTATGTACCGCTACGGTCTGCGTCCGAAGTGGAAACGGGTCTGCGGTTCTTAGCCCCAATACGGGCTACGGGGATATTTCACTAACTCTTCAGTTAATTCCAGGTGGCTGTCAACACATGCTCCCCGGTCATCTGGACGACGGTGTCTGCGGTAATAATCTGGCCGCTGTACTCCCATCCGCCGAAGGTACTGCCCTCTTTTTACCGGGGTAGGAAGTTCACCGTAGGTCTCGCCGAAAGTCACCTGTTTGGATTCCACGGTGGAACCGTCGGCACCGGTGCCGCCGTCATAGTCGAATTTCACGGTGAACTGTGCGGGAACCCAGTGAGCGGTCAGAGTCATATCGCCGGTGACTTTCTCCGACTGGAAATACCACAGCACTGTCTCTCCTTCTTTTTCCGTATACCACCCGTCAAAGGTGTAGCCGGGCTTTATAAGGGTCTCGGGCTCTGTAAGGAATTCACCGTAGCGTACCTTCCGGGCTGCCACTTCACTTCCGCCGTCCGTATCGTACACAATGTTGAATCCACCGCGTACCGCGAAGAAAATAATCATTCCCACGATCACCACGATCAGGACACCGATCAGGCCGTCCAGAATGCGGATGGGAACATCCTTGCTTCCGTAAATGCCGCGGCCGAACCATTTTCCTTTCGGACGGATTGCTTCCTCCGGCTGCTGCGTCGTTTCCGACTGCGTGGTGACTTCTGCTGCCTTTTCTTCTGTATTCTCTGTTGTCACTTGTTCCTGATTCATAATTTTTCCTTTTCCTAATCTATCATAAGCAATTTCTATGTGCTGCACACTCGAAATTGCAACCAATATTCGTATTCCGGACTGTCGTCCTTCATACTCATATTGTTTTTACTACCCACGCAGAAAACATCCTTTGCCTGCAGGCAGGCGCGGATGTTTTCTATGTGTGTGTCTTATATCATTACTTTCTTACCAGATACTTTCTCATGTCGATCGCACAGGCAACCAGAATGATGAGTCCTTTGATCACATACTGCATGTTCATGTTGATGGACAGGAAGTTCAGTGCTACGAAGATGATTCTTAAGAGGAATACACCAAGTACAACACCGCTGATCTTACCGGTACCACCTACAAGAGACACCACCGATAACGCAGGCTGCAATAGCATCACACTCGTAGTTCAATCCGGTATTTGCTGTGTTGGAACCGATACGGGAAGACTCGATGAAACCGGTCAGACCGTACATGGCATCCTGCCAGTGTATGTACTAAAATGGTGGTTTTCATTACGTTAACACCGGATACCTTTGCTGCTTCGGGATTGGAACCTACTGCAAACATGTTCTTACCGAAGGTGGTCTTGTTCCAGATGAACCACATGATAACAACGATCAAAGCTGCCAACCATACATAGTTAAGGAATGGCGATTCTCGCGCCGCCGGCATTGAAGGAGATCACGCTTCCCTTTACCACATCGTTGAAGTGCTGATCCAGACCGGACAGAGGCTGACCGTTGATTGCCGTTGATCATGATGTACATTAACAGTAGGCCGTATACGATCAGCTGTGTTGCCAGCGTTACAATGAAGGGATGTAAGTGGAATTTCGCTACGAAGAATCCATTTACCCATCCCACAATACCTCCGACTACGATTACGATCAGAATAACCAGTGGTATCGGAAGTACCGGAAGATCCGGGAACATCTTGGTGGCATAAGTCACGGACTGCATCAGGGATGCCGTGATACATGCGGTCAGTCCTACCACACGTCCTGCGGACAAGTCGGTACCTGTCAATACGATACATCCTGCAATACCACAGGCAATGGGAAGGTTCGCCGCAGACAGGCTGATGATGTTGACAATGGAAGCCGCCGACAGGAAATTGGAGTTCTGGATGTAAGTGTAAATAATTGCTACGATCAGCAGGATGTATAAGGCATTGTTAAGTAAAAATTCTTTCCAATAGGTCTTCTTGTCTCTGCTGTCCAGCTTCTTGTAGTCTGCAAAATTTTGCTTTACGCCGTTAATTTTATTCTGAATTGCTTTGCCGGGATTCATACGCATATCCTCCTATACATATTTTGCAGCAAGAGACATGATCTCTTCCTGTGTCGTATTTTTGGCATCTACTTCTCCTGCCAGCTTACCGCCGCTCATGACAAGAATTCTGTCACATACACCCAGCAGCTCCGGCATCTCCGAAGATACCATCAGGACAACTTTGCCCTTATTGGCCAGATCGATGATCAGCTGGTAGATCTCGTACTTTGCACCTACGTCGATACCTCTGGTAGGCTCATCCAGCATCAGCACCTCCGGCTCTGTGAGAAGCCATCTGCCGAGGATAACCTTCTGCTGGTTACCACCGGACAGTGACCGGATCTTCGTCTTCTGGGAAGGTGTCTTGATATGCATGGCATCAATGGCCCATGCAGTGTCCTTCTCCATGGATTTATCACTCAGATAAAATCCTGCTTTTTTATGTTTCTTCAGACTGGAGATCACCGTGTTCTCCCGGATATTCAGGATTCCGAAGATACCGGTGGCACGACGTTCCTCCGTCAGAAGTGCAAAACCGTTTTTAATGGACTCTCTGGCATTGCGGTTTCTGACCTGCTTTGCCGTCCAGTTTGATCACACCGTCTTTTCTGGTGGCCACACCGAAGATATTCTCCAGTGTCTCCGTTCTGCCGCTGCCGTCCAGTCCGGCCAGACCTACGATCTCACCTTTTCGAGCCTTTAAAGGATACATCCTGCAACAAGGAATATCTTGCGCTTAAGTTTTCTACCTCAATGCCACTTCACCGGGCTTGTTGGTTTTGGGCGGGAACTGGTTGGTCAGTTCACGGCCTACCATCAGTTTGATGATCTTGTCTGTAGTCAGGTTCTGTGCAGGCTCTGTTGCGATCCAGGTACCGTCACGCATGACGGTGATCTTCATCTGCGATCCGCAGGATCTCTGCCATCTTGTGAGAAATATAGATAATACCGCATCCTCTGTCACGAAGCATATTGATGATCTTGAACAGATGCTCCACTTCTTCTTCCGTCAGGGATGAAGTAGGTTCGTCAAATACAATGATCTTACTGTTGTAGGATACCGCTTTCGCGATCTCTACCATCTGCCTTTGTGATACCGGCATCGTACTCATGATTCTCTTGGGGTCTACAGCGATCCCCAGTTCTTCAAAAATCTTGTTGGTGTCTTCCAGCATCTTGTGCTCGTTGACCATAATGCCTGCTGTCATGGGATAACGGCCCAGCCAGATATTATCCATGACATTTCTCTTCAGTGCCTGATTCAGTTCCTGGTGAACCATGGCCACTCCGTTATTCAGTGCTTCTCTGGAATTTTTTTGAAATTGACTTCCTTGCCTTCCAGTTCGATCTTGCCTGCATCCTTACTGTAGATGCCGAACAGACACTTCATTAAGGTGGATTTACCGGCGCCGTTTCTCCCATGAGCGCGTGTACCGTTCCTTTTTTACGGTAAGGGATACATGATCCAGTGCCTTTACGCCGGGGAATTCCTTGCATATGTCTGTCATCTGAAGTAATACTTCCTGTCCCATACGCATCCTCCTATACATAAAGAGCGGCCGCTGCCAGATGCAGCAGCCGCTTCTTTTATTTACTTGTTATTCAGATCATTCTCCGGTGTAAGTAGCGTAAGGGATGTAGATCTTGTTGCTAACCTTCTCAGAGATGTTGAAGCTGTCGGTATCTGCCATCAGCTCCTTACCGGACTGGATATTCTTAGCCAGGTAAGCAATACCGTTTGCCATACCTTCTGCATCCTGCTTGATGGTACCTGTCATCTTGCCGTCTGCGATCAGCTGTCTTGGCTGCGTCAGTTGCATCAACACCGAATACAGGAATGGTGGTGCAGCTGCCGTCGCCTAAGTTGTAGCCCTTGTCATTCAGAGCGGAGATAACGCCTTCAGCCATACCGTCGTTGTTGCAGATTACCAGCTCGATCATGTTACCAGCGGACTCATTGTACTGAGACAGGTTGGTGGTCATGTAGTTGTTAGCTGCGGTTGCGGACCAGTTACCGTCCTGGTCAACCTGGTACTTATCAGTATTGGATGCATCGAAGTACTCCAGAGCGGGCTTGCCTGCTGCGGTGATCACTGCGTCTGCATCTTCTACGCCGTACTGGGTACGATAGATTGCTTCTACGTTACCTAACTGACCCATGAACATTGCGTAGCTGATCTTCCCATCGCCATTCAGATCAATAGCATCGAAGTTGTCTACTACATACTGACCAACCATCTTACCCTGCATATGTCCTGCTTCCGGAGCGTCTGTTCCTACAAATGCACACTTGTCATAGCTGCCTAATACCTTACCTTCATCCTCATCGGATTCTACCGCACGGTTGAAGAAGATTACAGGGATTCCTGCTGCGCTTGCCTTGTCAACGATGGCCTGGGAAGCGTCTACGGAACCGGATGTTACGATGTTGACGATCAGAAGGTTGGTACCCTGTGCAATAGCGGTATCGATCTGCTCGTTCTGGGTGGTCTGGTTACTGTTGCCGTCATAATTCTGGAACTTGATGCCTGCTTCGGTAAGCGCATTATCCAGTGCGGTACGCACGCTGGAGATGTATGTATCACTGTAGGTGTAATAGAATACTCCTACATTCAACTCTCCCTTTCCTCCGCCGCTCTTTCCGCACGCTACGAGGCTGAGCATCATAATGCCGACCAACAGTAGTGACATGAACTTTTTCATATAAAATACCTCCTTGTTTTGATGAAAATGTATGTGTTTCATCTCTTGATGAGGTAATTATATGGCATCTTGTACATAAAAGATATACAAAATCTTACGCATGGGGTTAAAAATTATACTATTCTGTACACCTTTTGTTCATGTTCTGTACATAATTTGTAACTATTCAGAGCCGAAAAGCATTACATAATTTCGTCGAACGCTTGCATTCGTAAGAATTATGTAATGCTTATTCGGCGAAGTAACCACATGAGCAAAAGAATAGCTCTGAAAGAGCGGTTTTGCGAGTGGGGTTCTGAATAGTTACTTTCTCTTCAAAAGAGAACAATATCTTCTGGCTCTCCCGCTCGTACATGTTCTCTCTGGTCACAATAGTGGTGGCTGTGTCTATCACGCTGGGGCCGCCGGTCTGTCCGTTGATCAGGTTCGCTGCCGTCTCCACTCCCAGATACCCCATGGCATAGGGGTTCTGCACGATCAGGGCATCCACCTCCCCGGTCTCCAACATTCCCACAGAGACCACATTGGAGTCAAACGCCACCACCTGCGTCCTGTCTCCCCGGTCCAGATCCCGGATGGCCCAGCCCACACCGAGGCTGGTCCATTCGTTAAAGGTCACCACCACATTGATCCTGGAATCCGACAAAAGCATCTCTTTTGCTCCCGCTCTGGCATCCTCCGTGGTGGAAAGGACATTGATGGTGGTAATATCCTTTACTCTCGGGTCCTGCTCCACCGTCTGCCGGAATCCCAGTTCCCGTTGCTGCCCGTTGGCGGAATTCACATCATAATTCACGATACCGATATACAGTTCGTCTTCTCCCACCGCCAGAGCTGCTTCCGCTGCCTTCACGCCGGCCTGTAAATTGTTCGTTCCGATCCGGCAGCTTACCATACTGCTGTTGACATCACTGTCAATGACAACGATCTTAATTCCTCTCTGGGCTGCCTGACCGATGATCTCCGCATTGGCATTGTAATCCACCGCAGAGAAAACGATCACATCCACTCCGTCCTCCATGGCCTGCCGCACCATCTCATTCTGGGTCACATAATCTTCTTCCGATTCCGGGCCGTTAAACGTAACATTCAGATTGTATTCCGTAGCCGCCGCCCGGCACCCGCAAAGACACTTTTAAAAAAGGCGCTCTCCGTGGACTTCACGATCATAGCCACCTGGGTTTTCCCTGTCTCAGCTTCTTTCCGCAGCCACTCATGCTCATAAGAAGCAGGACACCCGCAGCCAGCAGGGACAGTATTTTTTTCATTTTCTGTTTTCTCATACTTTCTCCCATCCTGCCGCTGCATTTTCTTCCACCTTCGGCATCCGTATGATCACAGTAGTGCCTTCATCCAGTTCGCTTTCTATGGAAAGACCATACTCTTTTCCGAAATAAATCTTAATCCTGTCGTTGACGTTCTTGATGCCGATGCCAGAATTATCTCCCGGCTCCTTATGAAGGATCGACCGACACTGTTCCTCTGACATACCGACACCGTTATCCTCCACCCGGAAGACCACATCTTCCCCTTCGCTGTAGATGCGGATCAGAATCCGTCCTTCATCCACCATGCGGTCCAGTCCGTGATAGATGGCATTTTCGATAATGGGCTGCAGGGTGATCTTGTTACAGTAATATTGCAGACAGTCCTCTTCCACCTGAAACTCATAGGAAAACTGATTCTTATAGCGGAAATTCTGGATCTTTAAATAGCTTCTGGCATGCTCTACTTCTTTTCAATGGTGATCAATTGTGCCCCTTGCTGATACTGACACGAAAACAGTTTCGCCAGAGCATTGACCATCTCAACGGCATCCTGACACCTTTCTTCCTCGCAGAGCCACCCGATGGCATCCAACGTATTATATAAGAAGTGGGGATTGATCTGGGCCTGCAGAGCCTTTAACTCCGTTTTGCGCAGGGGAAATCTCTTCCTGACGTACCTGCTTCATCAGTTTCTGGATTTTTCTTACCATGTGCTCGTAGGACTGTGACAAGTGCCTCGATCTCCGTGGTGCCTTCCACAGGCTGATAAACATATCCCGCAGCATCCTTTTCGAACTCTTCCATAGCCCGGATCAGACGCTGCACCGGATTGGTCACCAGTCTGGATACCAGAACACTGACCACCATGGTCGTCAGCAGAATGATTGTCAGCATGACACAGATGTTTCCCACCAGTTCCATCTCTTTGGCCGTCACCAGTTCACTGATATAGCTGACACCCACCACCTTCCAGTTACAGTTATCCAGCGCCCAGGACACTACAGATCAGTTCTTCGGTCTCAAAGGAACCGTTGTGGCTCAGATCCAGTCCCTCCGTGGCTTCCGTCTTAAGACCCGAATACAGCAGCGGCTGTTGGGGATGATAGATGATCTCTCCATTACTGTCTGTGATAAAGCAGTAGCCATGCTGTCCGATTCCCACATCGTCCACATAATCCGATATTTTGGAGAAACGGATATCAATGACTACCCGCAGCTTCTGTCCGTCTGCTCCGGGAATCTCCTGTAAGACCGATACCACCCAGGGATAATAGTCCTGCAACAGAGATTCCACATGGGGTTCCGACAGATAGAGTACCCCGGGGCTGTAGGAATCCAGTTCGATATAAGACAGATCCTTCAGATAATGTTCCTTCAGAGTATGAGTTCCCTGCATGGGAATCCACCAGCTTCCCCCTGCTCATCATAGATATAGACCGCCACCAGATCCGACCGGACACTGCAAAGAGTCTCCAGTGTCTGCCCGGTACTTCCGCCGCTCTTTGTCAGATCCTTCTCGATCAGACTCATGATCTCCTGCATATCTCCGATATAGTTAGAGATCGCATTGGATGCCTGTGTCACCGCCTGTTCACTGCTGGTATGTGCCGCCTGTTTCATACTTCCGACATAAAGAGAAAAAAGTAAAAAAGTGGACCACAACAAAAACAGGGTAACCAGTCCCACCACTAATGTCGTAATGATAAAAGAAAGGGACGTTTTTGCTTCTTCATATCTTATTCTTTCTCCTGACGCATGGCATTGGGAGATATCCCGCAATATTTTTTAAAGCAATAGCTGAAATAATGCTGATCGCTGTAACCGCAGCGCTCCGCAATCTCCCGCATCTTCATGGAACTGCCCAGTACCAGTTCCCTTGCCGTTTCGATCCTCTTTTTTCGTCAACAGATCCACGAAGCTTGACCCGGTCTCTTTTTTGATCAGGGCACTCAGGTAATTGGGGCTCACATGAATGCTGTTGCTGACGCCCACCAGAGACAGGGACGGATCCCCATACTCCTTGTCGATGATCTGCATGGCCTTTTCACACAGGATCTGGCTGCTCTTTTTCTTGCCCGCATTGACCAGTTCCCATACTTCCAGGCAAAGTGCCGTGAAACGATCCCTGGATTCCCGTATCGGACCTTCCAGCATGGCAAAACGCTGGAGCAGGGCGGAATCTTCTGTCACCGTATAGGCAATGCGGATCAGCGCCGAAGACATCCGGAAGATCAGGAATTTGCATTTCAGGGCAGCATCCTGCTGCACCTCCAGTTTGCCGAATACATCCTTCAGATAGTTTTTTCCAGTTCCTCTCGGGAACCACCACGGATCAGATTCTCCATCTGAGTAACACATTCCGCCGCCAGCTCCATGTCCATGGTGTTATCCCGCTCTTCATCGGCAATATAATGGATGCCGCTCTCTCCCGGAGTGCAATATCCCAATGCACTCATAGCTCCTCTGTAGGCCTCGTGGCATTCTCCCAGATGTTCTCTGATACGGCTGACACCGATATGACAATGCATTTTCAGAATGCGTTCCGTACTCTGTACCATCTCTCCCACGGCAATATGCAGATACCGGTCGAAGGTCGACGTGGTGGCCGCCAGCACTGCAATGATCCTGCCGTCCATGGCAAAAGAATAATGCTTCATATATTTTTGCAGTATCATATCCACGGAATGTACCAGTTCCGGTCTCGTACGGTTCTTCCCGTTGGTATCCTCCACCGTGATGGCCAGCACCGCATACTGAAAGGCATTATTACGATCCTTCAAAAGCCGTTGCCAACCGCCTGTTCCTGTAAAAGTTCCTCCCGGTCCTGCCCCTCAAAGCTGGCATAATCATCTAGCAAAAGGGGCAGAAAAAAACTGTTGCAGATCCGGATTATCATGTTTTCTGGCATCAAATTCCGCAAAGATTCCGTCGATCTTAAGCTTGATCTTCTTCAGTTCTTCCGTCAGATCCACCATAGTGATAGGTTTCAACATATAACTGATGATATTGTACTGGATGGCCTGCTGGGCATAAGAAAATTCATCGAAGCCGCTTAAGAAGGCGATCTGTGTGGTAGGACGTACCTCTCTGACCTGTCTTGCCAGCTCGATTCCGGAGACAAAAGGCATCCGGATATCCGTAAGCAGCAGATCCGGTTCCATCCTCTCCACCAGTTCCAAAGCTTCGATGCCGTTCTCCGCTTCCCCCACGACTTGAAATCCGATGCTCTCCCAGTCGATCTTCCTTATGATTGCTCTGCGTAATTCCTCTTCGTCATCTGCCACTACGATTGTATACATCGCTGTCCCTCTCTGGTATGTATTATTTTAAGGTAAGTATCTTCCCGGAAAACGCAATGGGAAGGGATATTTTTCTGGTACTGTTTTCGCCTGCAAACAGAATCTGGGCAATGCCGTCAGCCGATACGGACGCAATCCTGCCGGTTCCGTATTTCTGATGCTGTACTTCCCGTCCGGACTCACAGGCTGCGATGCAGGCCTCCACTTCCCGTGGCGGCAGCTTCTGCACCTTTTTGTCCGGTGTCTTTAGCAGCGAGCCTCTGATCCCGACAGCCGTACCGGTCTTTCTTACAGCGTTTAACGGCTTCGTTTTCTCAAACACTTCTCCTGAAAAAGCAGAGGTCAGATTCGGTCCAAAGGTAAATACATACAGCTGTTCCTTGCTCTCGTCATTCCCACATAATAAAGCCTTCTCTCTTCCTCATAGGCATTTGGCCTCCGGGGAATCCGGTACACAAGCCCCTCCCCGGAATCTGGGAAGGGATCACTCCCGCCAGCATATCCGCCAGATACACTCTTGTGTATTCCAGTCCCTTGCTGGAATGGATCGTGGACAGGATAAAATTACTCTTCGGATCCCCGTAGCCCTCTCGCATCATCTCCTGCAGCTTCTGTAATCTTGGGGAAATCAAACAGGCTGTTCTCCTGATCTCCCAGGGCCTTTAATATATCCGCCTTGCCACTGTCCAACCCGTGGGTATCCATGAATTCCTGATATCCCATATAATTCAGGATCCGGTAGATAGCTTTTCCTGCTGACTCATACCGCATATTGTCCAGATGGGTAGCCAGTGCCTTGCACTGTTTTCTGGTGTAAACGGATACCTCATCCATTTCCGCCACCGTATCCAACAGTGTCAGTCGTCTGGTATTGGCATCCACCGCCTCCATGGCCGCCTTTTTGCTGATTCCGGCACCCATTTTATAATAAATCCTCAAAAAAGTCTCCCCGTCCCATGGATCCAGTGACAAATGAATAAAATCACAGATATCGTTCACGACAGGATGTGAGAAAAAGGTCATATCCGTATTTTTCACCCGATAAGACAGTCCCTTTCGTTCCAACATATCAATGATGGGAAGTGCACTCTCATTGTTCCGGTACAGTACCGCCGTCTCCTGTTCACAGTCCTCCGCAACTTTCAGCAGATAATTGTACTGTCCCTGTCTGGATACTGCCTTGATCTCTGTAACGCAGCCACCACCTTCTCTGGCCGCGGTCATCTTCTTCGGATGTCTGTTTTTATTCTTCTGGATCAGAGTATCCGCCGCCCGGACGATCTCCTGCCTGCTGCGGTAATTGGTCTCCATGAGAAGGATCCCTGCTCCCGGGTGTCTGTCCTCAAAGGAGACAAGTGCCTGCGGGTAAGCTGCCCGGAAGCCGTAGATACTCTGGTCTTCATCTCCCACCATAAACAGATTCCGGCTCTGCGCCGCCAGCAGGTCGATCATATCATGCTGTATTTTCGAAGTATCCTGCGCTTCATCCACACAGAAATACCGATACTGCTCCCTGAAATGTGCAAGTACCTCAGGATACTGTTCCAGAATTCTGAGGGCGTAGATCATCTGATCATCGTAATCGATCATCTGCATCTGCCTGAGTTTCGCATTATAAGTCCGGAATATCTCCGGGAATTTCTCCCCATCCGCGTCCATATCCCGGATTTTCTCCGGTGTCAGACGCATATTTTTCGCATAGGTGATATCCAGCTGGGTCTCTTTGATATCATTTTCCGTGGCGTATTTCCCCGTTACTTCCAGAAAAAAAAGACTGTTTGACGGCCGCCGAGGCTTCCTTATCTGCCACCTGAAAGGCGTTTTCCCGGTACGGTAGGCAAAATATTGCAGTACCTTCTGGGAGATGCCGTTGATGGTGCGAAACTCCAGCCGCTCTGCATCCGCTTCTCCGAACATCCCCGCAAACCGCCTGCGCATATCATTCGTTGCCGCCACCGTATAGGTCACTGTCAGGATCGACTCCGGTGTTATTCCCAGGCAATAGATCATATAGCCCAGTCTGCTGACCAGTACGGTGGTCTTACCGCTTCCTGGAACCGCAAGAAGCAGTACCGGACCTTCCGTAGCCTGTACCGCCTGCATCTGCTGTTCGTTTAACTGTATGTGATAGTTCCGTACAAATTCCGTAAAATTCAATTCATTGTCCCACTTTCCGCCTCCGGCATTTTTCTGCCTTCCTTTGTCGCTATCGGCTCACCGTCCAGTACTGCATCCAGAAGGATACCATTCTCATCGTAAGACAGTTTTAAGGAGAAAAAGGGGCGGTTCTCACGAAGCAGCCGGAAAAAGATCTTGTCCCCTTCCCAGAGATCCAGTTCCTCCACCTTATTGATCTCCACCCATTCCAGCGTTCCTTCGTCACACTCCCTCGGTTCCCCCGAAATCCATCCGCCGTATACAGGCACATATACTCACAGACGTCCAGGTATAAAAAGGTGATGATTCCCCGGAACCGGTAGTCCGTCAGAGTATACCCTGTCTCTTCCTTTACTTCCCGGAGCACACAGTCCTCCGGGCTTTCGTCCGCCTCGAAATGACCACCCACGCCGATCCATTTGT
>VOFH01002450.1_pt1 | contig 41012 bp, 67 predicted proteins | sample 5384091 | NCBI WGS metagenome assembly VOFH01 (sample SAMN12384727, study PRJNA508395) | human gut metagenome | isolation source: healthy gut G | host: Homo sapiens
AGACGAAGCATCACCTGTTGCAGAGATTTCCTCTACAACTTGATAGCCGCATACAGAACAAACTTTCTCTCTGCTGCCTGCTTCTGTAGCAGTAGCTTCTTTCGTTACATTCCACTCACCAAAAGTATGGGCAGATACATCTGCTTTTTCTCCGCATACAGAACATTCATACCAATGATTATCAGCATCGTATTTCATAACCATGTTATGCTCATGTACAGAATAGGAGCCATCGGTTTTTGGTTTAGATAGAAATTATCTGCAAAAAGTTTGAATCTACGGCATTGGAGAAAGTACCGCCCGAAACAACAATAGAGGAAGAAGCTGCATCAGGTGCTGCCGGTTGCAGTCCATTATTGTAGGTAGCTTTTTGAAATTTCACCTGTTATAGTACCACCTTTAATAGTTACCGAAGGAATGGATGTTCCACCGTCATAGTTTACTGCAACAACATCACCGTTTACAACAGCATTTCCGGAAATTTCGGTTGCACTTGCAAAACCTTCATAGGACCAAGTAATTACCTGTCCGTTTAAAAGTACTCCACTGATAGCTGCCTGTGACCAGTTTTGTATTGTTTGTTCATTGGAGGGTAATTGTACCACCTGTAACAGCAACATTGCCATAATCGTGATTTTTAATGCAATAAAGTTGTCCCTGTCTTAGGGTTGCATTGCCGCTAACGGTTAAACTGGAAGCTGCATCTGCTGTACCTATATTACGGATTAAAAAAGAAGAAAAATATCCATTGTTTACAACATTCGCAGTTCCTGTAATAGTCATAGTACCATGGTTGTCAATAACATACCAGCTGTTTCCGCCGGAAGATGTAGTACTTGTGCTTGCTTCTGCACTACGGGTAAAGGTAGCTCCTTCTAAAATGGCAGTACCATAGTTTAAAAGAGCCCTTTGCATGGGTCACATTATCAACTGTACCTGCGCCGATAACGGTGAGAGTGCCGTTATTGGTAATCGTATGCCCGGCTTTGTTGGTTAAAGTGATACCTTCCGGAATATACAATGTAATATTTGCGCCTTGAGGAATGGTAACATCCTCAGATACATTTTGAGTCAATTCGATGGTTGTAGCATTCGAACCGGCTGCTGTAATTGCTTCAGCAACGCTGTTATATGTTTGGTCACCAATTTTTGCAACCCCGGTATCTTCACCCGCTGCAAATACAACACTTGGCAACAGAGTAAAAAGTCATAATGACAGTCAAAACAGCGCCAGCCACTTGCTTTTCATTGCTTTCATAAAACTCCTCATCCTTTCATCCGTATTTTAACTGTTGATAAGAAAGAAAATAAAAAATAACTTTTCCCTCAATAAAACTACTTTTCATTTTATGACCCTTCTGATAACAATTAAAATAACGGAACAATTTCTGCAAAGCATACTTTTTGCAAATTTACTATAATTTGTAATTTATAACGCAATTATAATATAAATAGCCGCTTTTTCAAGTTAAATTTACCTTTTTAGGTGTTTTGTAAAGTATACTATAATAAGTATGATTCATAGTATACTTTTTACGTACATATATAAATAACCTCGTATTTACAAAGCGAAAAAGAGAAGAGCACCCATATTTTTGTGTATGGGTGCTTTTGATTATTGCAGATTTACGGAATACAGACAGCATTTTATAGTTTAAACAGAAAATAAAAAATTTTACCGTCGAAATATTCCCCCTTATTTTATCTAAAAACATGTTCGATGTCTCGTTTTTATTCTCTTAAAATCCCGTGGCTTTATGATAGCGCTCTATCATATTTAGAATTCTATCACTATAAGCAACATAAATTTATAAAAATAAAAAGCGGTGTGAATTACACCGCTTTTTATTCTATTATTTTCTTTGAAACGCTTTTTTTCGGCATACCGCAAATGGGACAAATCCAATCATCCGGCAGTTCTTCAAAAGAAACATCAGGATCATTATAAATATACCCGCACACTGTACAAATCCAGCTTTCTCCATCATTTCCGTCACGCTCTACTTCGGGAGGCTGATACGTAGGTGCATTTTTGGGTGCAGTACCTTTAATAACATTATGATAGTAACTGTAAGTCATGGGAGTACCTCTGGATTTATCACTTCCGGCGATAACTTCTGCCAAAAAAATACGGTATGAGTAGGAGATTCTACTTTATTGACTACTTTGCATAAAAACCAACAACAAGTATTTTCTTTTGAGAACAGGAACGCCTTCCTGCAATACTTTATGTCGTACATTTTGCAGTTTATCAACGTCTTTTCCAGAGTTAAAGCCCAGCGTACCAATTACCGTACCTGAAGTATCTTCTGACAAGACAGAAACTGTAAAATTCCGTTTTCTTCAATGCACTGATGACTATAATTATAATGATTCATACTGACAGCAATGATTGGCGGATGCTGCGATGTAATTTGCACCACTGTATTTACAATACAAGCCGAAGGTCTTTCTTTTTCCTTTTACGCCGATTGCGTACATACCGTAAGATAAATTTCTTAAAATCATAGAATTCATATGTGAAACGCTCCTTTTATATGGCGATACCATAATAGTATTTACAATTTTTTCCTTTATATTCTCCCAATATTGGCGGAATGCCTGTTCGTTTTATTATCTCCAAATTCATAGTACCGAACGTCTTTCAAGGTATCAGGCAAGTACTGCTGTTCTGTCCAATGGTTGGGGCAATCCTGAGTATAAATATAAAACTGACCTTTTACTTCTTGATCTTCTCCGTCAAAGTGTTTATTTTGCAAATGCCTTGGAATACTGCCTACATTTCTTTTTCCACATCTGCCATAGCACGGTTAATGGCCATATATGCCGTATTGGATTTTGGTGCATTGCATACCATAATCACTGCGTCAGCCAACGGAATTCTGGCTTCAGGAAGTCCCTACTTGTAAGGCTGCATCTACACTTGCTTTTACAATAGGAATAATCTGCGGCCATGCAAGCCCTACATCTTCGCAGGCACACACCATAAGTCTGCGGCATACCGATGGTAAATCTCCAGCAGATAGCAGGCGTGCCAAATAGTAAATGGCAGCATCCGGGTCAGAACCTCTCATAGACTTTTGAAAAGCCGATAGCAAATCATAATGTTCATCGCCGTCTTTATCATAGCGCATTGCACTGCGTTGCGTCAATTCTTTGGCTAATTCAATGTGACATATCTTCCATCTTCTGTTTTGTCTGCTGATAAGCTGCACAATTCCACTGCATTCATTGCTTTGCGTACATCTCCGCCGCAAGCAGTTGCGATGTACGCCGCAACACCATCTTCCAGCTGAATGGTTTGTTTCAGCTCCTGCTCTACAATTGAAAAACCTCTTTGCACCGCACGTTCGATTTCTTTTTAGGAACAGATTTAAATTCAAATACCGTGCATCGGCTTAAAACAGCATTATAAACATAAAAATAAGGATTTTCCGTAGTAGAAGCAATTAACGTAATCTGCCCGTTTTCAAGAAACTCCAACAAAATTTGCTGTTGTTTTTTTATTAAAATATTGTATCTCGTCCAAATACAACAAAACACCATTCATTGTCTCGAATGTGTTTAAATTGAAATAACATCTTTGATATCGGAGGTAGAGGCAGTAGTTCCGTTCATTTTGACCAGCTTACGGTTGGTGGTCTTGGCAATCATGGTAGCAAGCGTTGTTTTTCCCACACCGGAAGGACCGTAAAACACCATGTTAGGTATTTGGCCGGAATCAATAATACGGCGCAGCGCCTTCCTTCTGCCAACAAGTGCCGCTGTCCTACCACATCATCCAGCGTTTGAGGCCGCAAACGATCTGCCAATGGTGCGCTCATATCTATTCCTCCCTTCCCCAATATCAAATTACTCAGTTGTATTGTTATTGTATGATAAAAAGTAAAATTCGACTATATGTTCCACAAAATTATAATATAAAAAAAAAGAATGGGTCAAAACCCATTCCCGATAATGTACACAAAGTACAATTATTCATATAAAGGATGCTTCTCACAGATTGCTTGCACCATGCTGCGGATTTTGTCTGCATTTGCATCAAAATCATGGATGGCTAGGCTAATGCACTCAGCTACCTGATCCATATCTTCCACTGTCAAACCGCGAGTAGTAACAGCGGGTGTACCTAAACGAACACCACTTGTTACAAACGGACTTCTTTGCTCATTTGGTACTGTGTTTTTATTTGCGGTGATATATACTTCATCCAAACGGCGTTCTAACTCTTTACCTGTAAGTTCAGTTCGCTTAAGTCGATTAACATAAGGTGATTATCTGTTCCGCCGGATACCAATTTTACGCCGCGTTTGGTCAAACCGTTTGCCAAAGCCTGCGCGTTTTCCACTACTTTTTTTCCGTACTCTTTAAATTCAGGTTTCAAAGCTTCACCCAAGCAAACTGCTTTACCTGCAATCACATGCATCAAGGGACCACCTTGAATACCCGGAAAAATTGCTTTGTCAATGGCTTTTGCATATTCTTCTTTACAAAGAATCAATCCGCCTCTGGGGCCGCGCAATGTTTTGTGGGTTGTTGTTGTTACAATGTCCGCCCACTCCACAGGATTTGGATGAACGCCTGCTGCAACCAAACCTGCAATATGCGCCATATCTACCATAAGCATAGCGCCTACTTCATCTGCAATTTCACGCAAACGTTTAAAATCAATGATTCTTGCATATGCACTTGCACCTGCAACAATCATTTTGGTTTTTACTTCTTTTGCTTGTGCCTGTAATTTATCATAATCAATACGGTGTGTTTCTGCATCTACGCCATATTCTACAAAGTTATAATAACTGCCTGACATATTCACAGGTGAGCCATGGGTTAAATGTCCGCCTTCTGACAAATTCATACCCATTACTGTATCGCCCGGTTTTAAAAATGCAAAATAAACAGCCATATTTGCCTGTGCACCCGAATGAGGCTGCACATTTGCATGCTCTGCTCCAAATAATTCAAGCACGTTTTTGCGAGCAATGTCTTCTACAATATCTACAAACTCACAGCCGCCATAATAGCGTTTGCCGGGATACCCTTCGGCGTATTTATTGGTTAAAATACTTCCCATTGCAGCCATAACTGCAGGAGAAACAATGTTTTCGGAAGCAATCAGCTCTAAATTACGTTGTTGACGTTTTAATTCTTTGTCCATTGCTTGACCGACTTCAGAATCATACTTCTCTACAAAACCGATGGTATCCATCATATCTTGATACATGTCTCCGTACCTCTTTCATTTCTATTGTGTACTTAAATTATACACAATTACCTATCAAAAAGGCAATTGTAAAATACACATACTTTTATAAAATAAATGCATCTAGGAAAAGCATGTTTTATCACAATTTACAAAAAACTGTTTGGGAGTAAAATCTTCTGCTGCCGTTACTCCGTTGACAAACCATATTCGCTTTTTTTATAATCAAATAAAACCACAAGGAGTACCGTTACATGACTGAAAAAAGAAAAGATGCTGGCGGGAGAATTATTTTATTCTCCCGATGAACAATTGAAAGAAGAACGTTTACGCGCAAAAGAATTATTATACGACTACAATCATTTGCGTCCCGATGAAACGGATAAAAAGAAACCTTGATGAAAAAATTGCTGGGTTCTATCGGACAGGAATTTTCCATTGGACAACCATTTTATTGTGACTACGGTTATAACATTCATATTGGTTCTCACTTCTACGCCAATACGGGATGTGTTATGTTAGACTGCGGCAAAATTACAATTGGAAACCATGTATTTTAGCACCTCATGTTCAACTGTATACAGTCAACCATCCCATTCATTTAGAGCAGCGCGATACCGACTACGAATATACCAAACCGATAACGATTAAAGACCACGTTTGGATTGAGGCAATTCCACTGTTCTACCGGAGTTACCATTGGAGAAAACAGCATTATCGGCGCCGGAAGTGTTGTAACAAAAGATATTCCTGCCAACGTAATTGCTGTGGGTAATCCATGCCGTATCTTGCGTGAACTGACAAAGGAAGAACTGGGTTTAAGTTAAACTTCCCAATTGATTATAAACATTCACTGCATCCAAAATATGCAGTGGTTCCGTTTGAGGAGAACCATTTGCTCCTGCAGTTACCAAAAGATATTGTTTTCCGTTTATGGTAGCCAAGCTGGCTAAACATTGGCCCGCCTGTTCTGTATAACCCGTCTTTCCCCCAACAATTCACCGTTGTGAATTGTTTCAACAGCGATTTTGAAATACGGTACTGTAGAAAGTAAATCCTTCCGGATGTTGATTTGTTGGAGGAACGCTGTAGTAACTGCTTGTAAAGGCCTGATAAAACGCTTGATTTTTTTTTAAAGCATACTGTAACAATACAGCAATGTCTTTTACAGAAGAAGTATGATTTCTGTCATGAAGGCCGGTACAATTGGTAAAATGAGTGTTTTCAGACCTATTTGATTTGCTTTTTCATTCATTAATTTGACAAACGCAGACTCTGAGCCTGAAATGTTCTCTGCAAAGGTCCTGCAGCATTCTGCTCCCGAAGGAAGTAATACACCATACAACAAATCTTTTGCTTTTACGCGTTCTCCCCGGTTCAAATCCGGCCATCGAGGCCTCTTCTTCATATAATTGCTGAAAAAAATCATATGGTACAGTTACACTTTGATTTAAATTATCCGTATGCTCTATAGCTATCAGAGCAGTCATAATTTTTGTAAGAGAAGCAGGATAGATTCTTTCATCACCGTTGCGCTGTGCAATTACTGTGCCTGTATCTGCATCTATCAAGATAGCGTACGGGCTATTAATACATTCAAATCAATTTTATTTTCTGCTTGTGTTCCTGCATTCAATAAATTTCCCGAACCTACCTGAACATCAAACGACAAATATTGTTTCCTATAAAAACAGTAACAGGATAAATATAATAAAAGATACAATGATAATAGTATAAAAACGTATGGTTTCTAAAGGTCTTTTTGTTCTTTTTTTTTGTGTTTGCCTGGTTGCTAATTTCTTTTTTTCCATATTCCATGATTTCTCCTTGAACATAATATAAAACGCCTTTGTTTCGCTTATCATTATACGAAACAAAGGCGTTTTTAACTTTAATATTCAATTGTTGATTTCCTAAGAAAAAATAAAGAGAATCTTGATATTTTATAAATTTAAGAAATCGGAAGCGTAACACAAAAAAGTAGTAAGTTCGTGTTCACTGTTTGCCGAAATGGTTCCTCCATGCAGCGTTACGATTTCTTTGGCAATGGCCAAACCCAAACCAGCTCCTCCCGTATTGGTAGTACGCGCATCATCCAAGCGGAAGAACTTTTCAAAAATAGATTCCAATCTCTGTTGAGGAATGGTTTTTCCATGATTACAAACAGAAATACGAATTTCCTCTTCTGTTTTTACTGCAGTGATTTGAATATCTGTATTAGGATAGCTGTAAGCAATTGCGTTTTTTAAAATATTATTAAATACTCTTGCCAGTTTTGTTGGGTCGGCATATACTGTTAAATCTTCTTGTGCATGAAGTGTAATGGTATTTCCGTGTGATGCTAAAATTGGATAAAACTCATCACTCATTTGTATCAGCATATAATATAAGTCTACCATTTCTTTTTCCAAAATAATCTGCTGTAAGTTATATCGGGTAATTTCAAAAATTCATTGATTAATTTTTCCAAACGATTTGCTTTATCCAAGGTAATGTGAATATATTTTTCCTTTTGCGCTTGTGGCATATCCGGCACTTCATCCAAAAGGCTCAAATACCCAATCACAGAAGTAAGGGGTGTTTTTAAATCATGTGCCAAATACGTAATCAAATCATTTTTCGTATGCCTTCTTCTTTTAATATATGTTCATGCTGTTGCATGGTGGATTTGATTTGTGCCATACAAGCAGAAATTTCCGAATATTGTTTTGGAAATACTTCTGTTGCCTCTTTCGAACCATTCATGTAGGTATGAATCATTTCGCTGGTACTGGTTATGGTTTTACTTACTTTCTTTTTGCATAAAAATGCGCAACTACGATTACAGTGGTAATTACAACGATTATGGCAATAATTGCAGTCCATAATAAAAAATATTTTAAGTCTGTCCAAGCGAATGTAGTACGTTCCACCCAAGTTCCGTCAGGCAAAGTATACTGATCTTCAATCATGTATGAACGTACAAACCAATCTACAAATGCTCCATTCCAAATAACATCTATCAAAAAAAGAGGCCAAAACATATGGCAATTCAATGATAAAAGTAACCGCCATTTTAATTGGTTTACTATAATTAGCTTTCAATTTTATATCCGCACCCCCAAATGGTTTTAATGTATTTGGGATCTTCGAAAGAATCTCCCATTTTTTCACGTAAGTGACGGATATGAACTGTAATGGTATTGTTACTCTTACTGAAATATTCATCTCCCCATATTTGGTGAAACAATTCTTCCGCACTTACCACATTTCCTTTTTGCTGGCATAAAATACGTAAAATTGAAAATTCTGTGGGAGTCAGGGAAAGCGGCTTTTCATTTAATGTACATTCGTGCGTTTTAATATTCATTACCAGCCCTGAGTGAATCATCACATCATCCTCTTTTTCCACACCCGTATTATACCGTTTATATCTCCTCAGCTGCGCTTTGACACGTGCCACCAACTCCAGAGGCTGAAACGGTTTGACAATATAATCATCTGCCCCCAAAGTAAGACCTGTTATCTTGTCAATTTCCTCCCCCTTTTGCCGTTAACATAATAATAGGATAATGATAATGTTCCCTTATTTTTTTTACACAGCTCAAATCCATTCATCTCAGGCATCATTACATCCAAAATAGCCATATCCAATTTTTCATGTCCAATACAGTTAAGCGCTTCTATGGCAGAATAAAATTTGTAAACGGTAAAATTTTCATTTTGCAGATATAAGGAAACCAAATCGGCAATTTCAGGTTCATCATCTACAATCAAAATTTTCTCACTCATATTCATTTTTCTCCCCTTTCTGTTATCGTATCAAAATTGATATTAAAAATTCTAATTACTTTCTTTAGAAAAAATTAAGATTTTCTTAATTTCACTTTTTCTGAACCCCTCACATGAATTTTCCATAGAATATGCCTATTCTAACTGTTAGAATAGGCATATTTTGTTGCTGTTTATAAAAATAAACGTTTATTCTTCCGCATGCTTACATAAAAATGACTCTATTTTTTCATTAAATACAGCCGATTCTTTATTTGCGATAAAATGGTCTCCTTCTATCAATATCAATTCACTCTTTGGTATGGATTTGGCAATGAGCTTTGTATGATGTTCTTTTATCATATCCTGTTTACCCGCAATTACTAAGGTCGGAACAGCAATTTGTTCCAACTCATCGGGAGAAACATTTGGTTCTTTGACCATAAGACGCAGCATTTCCTGAGATGCCTTAGCATTTTTACTGAAAAGGGAAAACAAGGAAGTAATCCAATACCCAAATATAATCGGAATTTGTACGGAAGATTTCACTCCCTTGGCAGTTAAATTCGCACCGTTCAAAATGAGTTTTTTACATATTGGGGATATTTCAATGTAAACATCATCGCAATGTTACCGCCGTCACTAAAACCTAGCAAAATAATCTTTTTCAATTCCAGGTAGTCCAGCAACTGTTTTAAATCTTCCACAAACTGTGCCAATGTAAAGGAGCGTCTCCCCTTGGAGATTTTCCATGCCCCCTTGTATCAACAGCAATCACACGATATGTCTTGGAGAAATGTTCTATTTGATGAGAAAATAATCCGAACTTTCTCCGTTTCCGTGTAACAGTACAAAGGGAGTCCCTTGTCCTTGCTCTGTATAATATAATTGAAACTCCATGCATGCCCCTCCTTTATGTGATAAGTGTATCATGACACTTTTTTTGTTTGCAACGACCTATCATTTGACACTGTTATTTGCAATAAAAAGAAACAAAATATAATATAAACAAATGAACGGGATAGAAAAAATAAAATACATATCGAAACGAGTATTTTCCTCTTTTGCCGTTATACCAATAAATAGGTATCAATGCACAAATAGAAGCTGCTTGCAGCCATGACATGACTGTTAAACAATAAACAGATGTAACTGTAATAAAAGCAGCATAGCAAATCAGTTTAGATGTTTTCCAAATATAAAAAATCATAATCAGTAAAATGCCAAAGCCATTGGTAGTCCGCACGTATCAGCTGAGAGAGGATACAGACTGCCAAAATACCGCTGACCATAAGAATAGGCTGCTGTGTTTGCTCAGACAGACGGTATATGGTCATACAGCATAAACCTAAAAATAAAGTAATAAATACATTTTGCCTGCCTAAATCTAACCAATATCCTGTCCTTGCCAAATCAAACGGAACTTCTGATAATAGGGCGAACACTCCCATACGAATCATATATTTTTTTAGATTACTCGTATGTAAAAACCCTTGTACCAAAAGAAAACAATAAATAGGAAATGCAATTCTGCCTATGACTCGCAACGCAATCATATCCGGATAGAATATGGCACCAATATGGTCGGTTAACATTGTAACCAAAGCAATCATTTTTAATTGAAATCCACTCAAAATATCACCAAATTCTACTAAAATATAAGAAATCTCTTGTAGTTTGTCGAAAGATAAGATAAAATAGAAAAATAATACTTATTTCTATTTTTATAGCTATGAGGATGAATGTATATGACAAAAAAAACAAAAAGCACTTGCCGCAATCGAGGCATTAAAAAAGAATATCCTGACGCAGAATGTGCGTTAATTCATTCTAACCCACTTCAGCTGTTAATTGCAACCAGATTATCCGCACAATGTACGGATGCCAGAGTAAATATGGTAACGCCTGCATTGTTTGAACGTTTTCCAACAATAGACGATTTTATTAACAGCTCTGAAGAAGAAATTGCAGAATATATTCGTACCTGCGGTTTTGTTTTAAAACAAAGGCACGCGATATTTTGCAATGTAAAAAAACTAAAAAGAAGAATTTAATGGTATTGTTCCTGATAATATGGAAGACCTTCTTTCCCTTCCGGGTGTTGGAAGAAAAACAGCTAACTTAATTTTGGGAGATGTATATGGAAAACCGGCCGTTGTAACGGATACCCATTTTATTCGTATTTGCGGTAAGCTTGGTCTGACGAATAATAAAGTACCTGTAAAAGTGGAGGAGGACTTGCGTAAACTGCTGCCGCCCGAAGAATCCAGTGACTTTTGCCATCGTATTGTGTTACACGGAAGAGCTGTTTGTGACGCTCGAAAACCAAAATGTGATATTTGCTGTATGAAATCGTTTTGCAAATACGCACAAAGTATGTCTAAATAACTACCCTGCTTACTTTTATAGATGTCATAAAATCTTTGAAAAAAGCCTGCATGTTTTCTGCATGCAGGCTTTTTTTCCATCATGGAATATGAACATTGACAATCAACATTTTTTTAGGATTGTAAAAAGACACATTGATTTCCTCTGGAAGCAAATACACGTTCAAAGTCTTCTCTGCTGTATTCCATCTTTCCTGAAATTGGGTCAGCAATTGTAACGGTATCTTGTGTATATCCAATTAAAACAGCTCCGTGATCATATGTACTCCAGTCCACATATTCTCCTGAACGTGTATACCAGCCTTCCGTTTTTCTCCTCTATCTGTCATAGAAATTGTGACCCATACTACTACCGGAATATCTTGACTGACAATCTCATATAGCGTATCCACATCTGCTCCTGTATAATCCACCGCTGTCAAGTCGCTTCCTTTGATCTTGCAAATATGCATTTGCGGCAGTTACAATTGCTCCTGTACCGCATACATAACCATTTTCAGTGGTTGGATTTCCTATAAAATATTGATTCAAATCATTTCCATACAATCGCCCGTCGCTTCCGTAATACAAATTCAACTCCTGGGTAGGAAGATATTTTGTGGCCATCTCAACTTTATCTGCTTCCATACCATAATAATTCAGTACCATAGTCAATGCAGTAATTTCACAACCGGTCGGTAACTCAGGCATTTGAAATATAATATCAAATGAGTTAATCTGATGTTGCGATTCTGCAATAACGCTCTCTTGTTCTTCCATATTTTCTTCTAAAAAATATCATTCTTGGAAGTTTCACTTGTATTATTTGCAGTCTCCAATACCGGTTTACACGCAGCAACTTCTGCAGATAGATTCTGAGGTATAAAATAACATAGGAAAATTATCGTACAAACCAATAAAACTGCTAAAACACCATATATTATTTTAATATGTAACTGCATAATTTATATTTCCTATTCCCTTAGAGTATTTTCTATTAATATATTATGTTAAAGATACCATGTGAGAGATATGTGAAAAAACTGATATCATTTAGAAAAAAATAGACTTCTAGCAAATCAAGCCTCTGTATAGCATATCATCCCAAAACAAAATGTGGAAAAGGGTATTTTTTCTTACATCTAACCTGCAGCAATCTAAATTTATCAAATAAATCAAATGAGTTCTGCCGTGAACATAAGTAGACTTTTTTATAGATAACATGATAACATAATAATACTCCCAAGAATTACGTAGTTACATAAAAAAATTACTGTTTTTGTAACTATATGTTAAAAAAGTCTACCTTTTTTGCCAAAAGGTAGACTTTTTGAAATATTTCATTACAAACTGTTTTGCTTCATTAAACGCCTTACAGTAATTCTGCTCTCAACTCTGCACCTGATTTTATAGATAAATAAGCAGGCCGGAATATCCAATACAGTTTTTGCACCGTAGTTTCCCTCTTTTTGATAAACGGTACGCAGCACGTGCGTATGCCACCAATACGCTTGCAGTAAATTCAGGATTAGAATCTAATTTAATAGAATATTCAATCACATGATGATGTTCTAAATCCTTACCGGTTACTCCTGGTACGAATTACAAATCCACCATGCGGAATACCACTGTGCTTTTCATTCAATTCCTCTTGGGAAATAAAGTGTACTGTTGTATCATAATCTGCAAAATATTTTGGCATAGTTTTGATTGTTTCTTCTATTTTCTTTAAATCAGCACCTTCTTTGGCAACAACAAAACATTCCCTGGTATGCTTTTTCTCTGGTAGTCAGCTCCGGCTGTTTACCGCTTCTGACTGCATCTAAAAGCCTGCGGCACTGGAATGGTGTATTGTTTGGCATCTTGTACACCTTCAATCCCTACGAATTACATCCGAGTGACCTTGGCTTACACCTTTACCCCAAAAGTATAGTCTTTTCCGTCAGGCAAAAATAGCGCCTGCATACATTCTATTTAAAGAGAACATACCGGGTCCCAACCAACTGAAATAATAGAAACTTTATTAGAAGCCTTTGCAATAGCATCTACCGTTGCGTAATGTCCCGGAATATTTGCATGGGTATCAAAACTGTCAATCGTATTAAAGTATCTGGTAAACTCAGGAGTTTGTACAGGTAAATCTGTTGCACTGCCGCCGCATAGAATTAATACATCTATTTTATCTCTCATCTCAGACGCTTGGTCAATGTGATACGCAACAGCACCCTTTGTATTTAATGTAAGCTGAGAAGGATCTCTGCGAGTAAAAAAAACACCTACCAATTCCATATCCGGATTCTGGCTGACAGACAATTCAACACCTCTGCCTAAATTTCCATATCCTAAAATACCAATCTTAATTTTTCCATAAAATTTTATCTCTCCTTAGAATAAAAACATATATTGGAACAGTAATAGTAATTCTTAAATTTATGTACAAATCATACCATAAAATAGGAGGTTTGTGAACTTTTTTTCAAAAAAAATTTTTATAAATTTGCAAATTTACAAAAACATTATTTTAACTATAAGAAAAGGGTTGACTTTTTAGTCAATATCTTTTATAATATTTTTCAGTTGCCAAACAGGTAGCACACCAGCTAGATGGAAGCATAGCTCAGCTGGGAGAGCATCTGCCTTACAAGCAGAGGGGTCACAGGTTCGAGCCCTGTTGTTTCCACCAGAATAAAATTCCCTTATGTCAAAAACATAAAGGGAATTTATTTTTATTTTAATATTGAAATATTATAAAAAAACGGTATCTGCCATATGGCAGATACCGTTTTTCTTATTCTCGTAAAAGCAAGCTACTTCCTATGGTCACACAAATTTAGTTCATGCATCTCACGTTTACATTGTTCACAAGCCTTGGGACAATATTCATAAAAGCGACATCCTCCGGTATGAGGTTCGCGCAAGCTTTCATAATCAGCAATGTCGAACTTCTTGTCTATTTTGGCCGGCAATACACTTTGCAGTAGCAGTTGTGTATATGGATGTTTCGGTTTAGAAATAATTTCTTTTTACATCTCCGTACTCCACAATCTTGCCGCAATACATAACGGCTAATCTATCACACATAACTGATGCAAGCGTTAAATCATGTGTAATAAAAAAGACTGGACATGCCTTTTTCTTGCTTTAACTTTTTTAATAAGGATATAATTTGCGCTTGTACAGAAACATCCAGCGCACTGGTAGCCTCATCACAAATTAACAATTTAGGCTGTCCAATAATTGCACGGGCAATTGCCGCTCGCTGACATTCGCCTCCACTTAACTGATGAATTGGCTTTTTATAATAACTTTCCTTTAATCCCACAAAAGAAATCGCCTCTTGCGCACGACGTTCCAGTTCTCTTTTATCGCATTTTTCTACATATCGCAAGCCTTGTTGTACACTGGAAAGAAGATGATAGCGTGGGTCAAAAGAATCCATAGGATTTTGAAAAATCATTTGAATATTTTTTCGTATACGCCTTGAAGAAGATTTGTAAGCTCCTCCCAAAAATCGGAAAGTGCCTTTATCCGGCTTCAATAATCCTGCAATTAAAAAGAAGCCGTTGTACTTTTTCCACAACCGCTTTCTCCTACAAGTCCTAAACACTCACCTTCACGGATTGAGAAATGAATATGATCTACCGCTGCAAATTTCACCTTATCTTTATAGAATTCCTTGTAAAGATTTTCTACCTCCAACAGTTCCATACAATATTCACTCCTCCCTGCAATAAGGACAAAAGCCCAATGCTCATCAGAAAGTACAACCCTTTCCGGTACCACACATGCACAATTTTCTTTTTGCTTTGGTACAGCGGGGAGCAAAATCACAACCGATTTCTTCTTTCGTAAATTCTTTTGGAGAACCCGGAATCCCGGTTGGGTCTTCACCATTCATCTCAGGTATCGCAGAAATAAGCGCCTGTGTAAGGATGCTTTGGATCTCCCAAAATGTCTTCTACACTTCCCCACTCCACGATTCTACCGGCATACAGTACTCCTACTTTATCACACAGCTGTGCTACTACTCCCATATTATGAGTGACTTACTAACATAGCAGTATGATATGATTCTCTTCAATTGACGCATTTGTTTTATGACCTGTGCCTGTACGGTAACATCCAATGCACTGGTAGGTTCATCGGCCAATATTAGTTTGGGATTCATCAAAATTGCTAAAGCCAGAGCCACTCTCTGATTCATACCGCCGGAAAGCTCAAACGGATAGCTATTTAAAATACGTTTTGGTTCTTTAAACTTTAATTTTTTAAGATATCTTCCGCCTTTTGCATAACATTCCTTTTTGGACATTTTCCCTGAATGGCTCGTAATGGTTTCGTAAAACTGATGCCCAATTTTATGAAGAGGATTACTGGATAAAAAGCTGCATTCTGAAATATCATTACAATATCTTTCCCACGAAGTAAGCGGAGTTCTTTTTCAGATAACTTTGTCAAATCGGTTTCTTCAAAGAAAACAGCGCCTTTATCAATTTGACAGTTTTCCTCCATTAACATCATCAGCGTACGCAGTAAAGTACTTTTTCCGCAACCGCTTTCTCCTACCAAACCAACAATCTCACCCGGGCTGATAGAAAAACTAATATCTTTTACAGTAGGTATATGAGAATAGGAAACGCTTAAAGAGTCAACATTCAATAACTTCATATTATAAGAACCTTTTATGCTTTTGACATAGTAGTTTCAGCTGTAATTAAATAATATTCAGAAGGATTGGTTTCACAACCACTTACAGATGATTTTAAGACATTGGTAAATTTGCATGACCAAATACAATAAATCCTGCATCATCTAAAATTTTCTGCTGAATCTCTTTTGCCAAAGAAACACGTTTTTCTTGGTCAAATTCTTGATCCAATTGGTCAATTAAAGCGTCAACTTCGGCATTGGAATAGTTGCCATAGTTACTGCTTCCGTCGGTTTTAAAGGCAAGGTCACAGAAATACTGGGGGTCACCTTCAGGACACATTGTAAAGCTGATTAACATTAAGTCGAAATTACCATTTTCCTGACGGTCTACAATTGCGTCATGCTTCTATATCAATTTGAATGTCAATACCTATTTGTTTTGCTGCATCTGCCAAAGCTTGGCTAAATACCGGTAATTTGCTTTTGTGCTGTAAGTACAAATACGTAAAGAAAGTGGTTTTCCGTCTTTTTTCTACAATACCGTCTCCGTCTGTATCTTGATAACCCGCTTCATCCAATAATTTTTAGCGCCTTCCAAGTCGTATGAATAACCTTTTAAATCTTTGCCTCCAAAGTCAAAAGAATCCGGGAATAAACCATTTGCCGGTTCAGAAGCGCCTTTATTTAAACCTTTGGCATAACTCTCTTTATCAATGCACATGCTCAAAGCTTTACGAACATTGATATCCTGTAAGAATTCTTTTTTAAAGTTGATAAACATAACTTGACCGCGGGAACCGTTTGCACCGTCAAACTACATAGTTAGAATTATTGTCAAATCAAAGATAAACTCGTAGATGGAATAGTTAAAGACACATCACTTTCACCTGATTGTTGCGCCATTGCTAATGCGCTGGGATCTGCAATGATATTAAAGGTTGCGGTTTCCAGCTTAGGAGTTCCTCCCCAATACCCATCATATCGTTTTACATTGCATTGTTTTTTTACATCGTAGTTCACAGCCATATATGGACCTGTACCTACCGGATTGGTTTCGGATTTGTACCTGAGTTTACATCTGTAATACTTGCAATAGGATCACACAAATTTGATTCAAATGCAGGAACCGGTTTTGTTGTTTTTACAGTTAGAACCGTCTCACTGTCTGCTGTCATAGAATCAATAAATAATAGTTCGTTCAATCTTGTATTAATTTTCATAGTACGGTTCCAAGAGTCAATTACGGATTGTGCTGTCATTTTCTTACCGTTTTGGAATGTCACATCATCTCTTAAAGTGATTTTCCATGTGGTATCATCTACGGCTTCACACGATTTGGCAAGCCAAGGTTTTTGCTTTCATTTCTTTGTCCAAATTGAATAATGTTTCTGTAATACCATAACGGAAGTATACCAGCCATTCCATCCAACGGCACAATCCAAATTGGTTGGGGATTGCGTATCTGCAAACACCATACTGGAAACGCCCGCTGTTTGTGATGTGGACGCAGTTCCGGTATTCTCCTCCGAAGTACCTCCTGAACCACAGCCTGCTAAAAATTCCGGCTGCCAAAACCGCAGCCAAACACAATGAAACTACTTTTTTCATAATGAAATCTCCTTAATGAAATTATTTTAAATCTAAAAAGCATCTCGCAGCTTTTCTCCAAACAAATTAAAGATTACCACTGCGACAAAAATTGCAATACCCGGTATAAAAACCAACCAAGGATTTGTTTGCAAATATGCTTTTCCTAAATTCATCATATCTCCCCATTCAGCCATTGAGTTTTACGCCCAGTCCTAAGTAAGAAAGCGCTGATACTTCCATTAACATAGCGCCTATATTCAACATAGATGTAATAATTAATGATGGAAAATGTTGGGAAATACATGTTTTATCAATATGATAAAATGATTTTCACCGCAAACTCTTGCGGCTTTTATATAAGTCCTTTCTTTTACGGACAGCACCAAACTGCGTGACAATCTGGCATATTCTGTCCAGCACATGGCACACAACGCAAATATGGTGTTACCAATTCCAATTCCTAAAACACCTGCTATTGCAATGGCAAAAATCAAACGCGGAAATGCCTGAAAAATAGTAGTGATTTTAGAAATAACAATATCAAATACGCCACCGAAATAGCCTGCAATTACTCCCAATACAGTTCCTATGATAAATACAATAGCAGTAATTCCTAAACTGGAAAAAATAGAAGTGGTAGCACCATATAGCAGCCGTGATAAAATACAACGTCTAAATTATCAGTACCAAACGGGTATTGTTCCGACGGCCCTTGCAGTTGATTCATCAAGTCTGTCTTATAGGGGTCATTGGGTGCAATGACCGGCGCTAAAACCGCTACCAGAAATAATGTAATAATGCATGCTATCATAATGTACAGAAGTATTTGGGGACGCTTTTTTCTCTCTTTTTTCTGCGCGATTTTATGAGATAACTCATTTGTTTTCCCCTTTCCAAGCCGCACACGCGGATCGAGAAGGGAATAAGACAGGTCTACCAAAAGTTTACAGCTACATATAAAACACCAAGCCACAAAATAATCGCTTGTATTACAGGGTAATCTTTCCTTCCAACAGCCTCTACTGCAAGTTGTCCAATACCTTGCCATGAAAAAAATAGTTTCAACAATGGCTGCACCACTAAGGAAAACACCAAAATAAATGCCGATTAATGTAATAATTGGAAGCCATGCATTGCGTAAAACATGCGAGAATAATATTTTGGACTTTGTTACACCTCGCGCAATAGCACCACGTACATATTCCTGATTCATTTGCTCCAGTACAATAGACCTAACCTGACGAATAAATTTTGCCGAACACTGTATTGTTAACACTGTGACCGGTAAAATTAAGCCTTGAAATCCACCTTTACTCACCACCGGAAGCCAATTTAATTGAATTGCAAAAAGTAAAGCAACAGTAACGATGATAAAAACGATGGCACCGCAATTCCGATAAAAGAAAATACTCTGCAAATATTGTCCAGCAGTCTATCTTTATAAAGTGCGCATAGCACACAGAGGAATTGAAATTAATAATGTAACAAATAAAGCTGCAACAGATAAAATCAAGGTAGGACCAATTTTAGAACCAATCTCTTCAGTACAGGCCGATTCGTAGTATAAGATTCTCCAAAATTACCTCTCAAAATATTACCAAGCCAATTAAAATACTGTACAAAGAAAGGTTTGTCCAATCCCACTTTTCTCTCTGTGCTTGGATGGCTTCCTCTGAAACCGTACCTGCATTTCCATCGCCGCCGCGTATGTACGTTTCAGCCGGATCACCGGGCGCCAAATACAATAGAGAAAAAGATAAAAAGGTAATACCGATTAATACAATGACAACATTTACAATGCGTAAAATACCTTTTTAATCATTGATTGTCTTTACGTTCCCTTCTCTTATTTTTCAGCGATTACCAGAAATTCCGGTTTACTTCTATATTTTAATTGCTCTTCTTCCGTATAGATAACTGAATTCAGATTTTTCAAGGCTTTTACATTACGAAAACCCAACTGAGGTAATTCATCTAAATCCCATGTTGGTCTTAACCTTTTGGACATTGGAAGTTCTCTTGCGATTTCTTCCATTACTTTTCCTTTATCATGAATAGGAAGCCCATTTTGACTTTTATCTTTTCGTTTTCAAGATGTAATTTCATCCATTCTTCATCAAAAAAGATGATAATACCAGTTTGCGTCAAAATACAAAAATTTGTCCTCCAGGCTTTGCTACACGTTTTCCATTCCAAAAGTGTCTCTTCCGGTTGTTGAAGTGTCCATGTTACATCTCGTGAAATCACCAAATCAAATGTATCGTCTGAAAAAGGTAAATCATTTCCATCCAGTAACCTTAAGTCTGCATGTACCTGATAATAATCTAAATTTTCTTTTGCACGTTCCAGCATATCAGCACTGACATCCACTGCCGTAACGTGATGTCCCTTTTGAGCAAGCAGCACCGCAAAAAAAACCGGGACCTGTTCCTACATCCAGAATGTTTAATTGTTTTTCCTGGGTAGTATTAGATAAAATTAGATTCTCCCATACAGTCTTTTTCTCATTTTCTAACTGACTGCGGTTATCTTTGCTATATAGGTATGTGAACGCTCTTTCCAGTAACCGACCATATCCTCTGTATAATCTGTCTGTAATTGTTGATTCCGCATAGTTTTTCTCCCCCAAATCACAATAATAAAACACATATCAACGTTATTTGTATTATAACATCGTTAAGATTACCTCAAAAAACACATGATTATAAAATGTCCGAGCATATTGCGCAAATTTTATCAATAACGATAACATAAAACGAAAAAGACTGTTCCTTGTTGTTACATAAGGAACAGTCTTTAAAAAATATTATTTTTCGGCTACCACTAAAAAACTCAGGTTTGCTTGCATATTGTATTTGCTCTTTTCGGTATATACAATGGAATTGACGTTGAAATGGTCACAATGTTGTGGTATCCCAACGTAGGTAATGTTCTCTATCCCAATCAGGTCTGAATGTTTGTGATAATGGCAATACCTTTGCTAAATTTTCCATAATTTTTGATTTATTATAAATAAATCCGCCTTTTCCCGGACCATCTTTTGGTTTTCCAAATGTTTCTTTTTTCATTTTCATTAAATAAATAGTAGTACCAATTGGCATCAAAAGTACAGAATTTTTCCGCCTTTTTTCGTGACACGATACCATTCTTTTTAAAACTCCTTCTGCATCTTGCAGTATCCAAGTAACATCGTGGAAACAACCAAGTCAAATGTATTATCTGGAAAAGGTAAAAATTGATTTTCCAATAATTTAAATTCAACTTCCACTTTATAATGATTTGCGTTTTCTTTTGCTTGCTCCAACATATCTTGTGTTAAATCCACTGCAGTCACATGATGCCCTTTTTGTGCCAATATAATCGCAAAAAAGCCCGGTCCTGTACCTACATCCAAAAATATTTAAACACTCCTTTTGAGAGCATATTTTAAAATCATATTTTCCCACTCATGCCGTTTTTCGTTTTCAATCTGTGCTCTATTTTGTTCACTATAACTTTTGGAACGTTCCGTCCAATAATGATTCATTTCTGTTTCTAAATGTTGATCTTTCAAAAAAGTCCACCACTGTTTCCGAATATTTTATTGAAAATATTATAACACAAAATGAAAATATAAATATTGCTATTTTATATTTTTTCCTAGATTATTGCCTAAATTTTTTCAAATAAGCTTATTTTTCTTTTTTAAGAAAATAATTTCAATCATTTCTATGTAAAATAAATAAATAATAGTTACAGAGTGGAGAGATATAAGAAGATGAAACATCAAGATATTCGAGATAAAATTCATCTTACTTATCTTTCTTTGGTTACGTCCCAAGATGCCTCTACCATAAAATGTTCGTAAATTGGCAGAAAGCAGGTATTGCGCGAAGCACGTTTTATATCTATTTTGATAATATAGAACAATTAGTCATTGATATTGAAAATGAATTCTTATATCAATTCGAAAAAATATATAAACAACATATTCGTTGTCCCTTGACTGCACCGGAGCACTTTGAAGTCATTCAAAAATGATCTGCTTTTTAAAAAGAAAATTATCATACTTTTTGATATTATGTGGCTCTCAGGGCAGCAACAGTTTTCGTTATAAAATTGGTAAATACACTTAAAGTGTTGTTGGTGAAAAAGCTAAACTATTTACATATTGAATACAGTGAAGTCCAGTTAACTTTTGCCCGCTACCGGTTTTTATGTCCGTAATTGACTTTTTGGATACAGAAAAAACACAAAAGAAATTGCCCAAGAATATTTCGATTTATTCATTCATTTATTTGATTAAAATGCTTGAAATATTATATGGTAGAACATGTATCTTCAATTAAAATCTAACTTACTTAACTATCACTATTTTAGTGATGTTTTATATAGAGTATTCTTCTCAATCAGCAAAAACCTAAGTGAGCTCTGGAACGGTTCACTTAGGTTTTCTCTTTGCTATATAATTTCTGCTCGTTCAATTAGGTTTGATTTATAAATGAAAATTAGTTCACACTTTCAATTAAGTTACCATTTTCGTCATAATAATCTATTGAGATACGTTCTCTACTTGACTGGCCATATTCTTCATGGATTCTTACAATATTTTTCTAACAAAAAATGTTTTGATATTCATAATAGTTCGTCAATTGGTAAAAGAAAAATTTGGCTTTTCCTCTACCATTGTAGTACCATTTTTATTTACAATCGACTCTCTATTATTACATGTATATAGAATACAATAATAAGAACCAATGCAACGACCGTTTCTATAACAAGTAACATAACCCCTACTTTTATTCGATAATGATCTGTTTTATACCCTTTAACTATCCACTGAAACGTTCCGGCTATAATGCCTAAACCAATTAATGTATAAGATACATATTGGAACCATTGTAGATAAATCAATCCCTGAGATTTTTAAAATAAAATATGCTAAAAGATAAATTACTATATATATAATTACATATAGAAAAATGGATATCCCTAGCTTTTTAAGAGTTAAATTTTTGTTTTCAAACTATATCTATGCAATTATTACCCACCAAATTTTTATGATATTTTTGATTGAATTATAATGCTAATCATTCTAAAAAGCAAATGCATAATTTAACATGAATATATTTCCTTTAAATTATTTAGGAGTTTTGTTTTCACTTCTTTTTGAAAAAAATGAGATGCCCTGTATGTTTCCATACGGAGCATCTCATTTTTTCAAAAGACTCATTATAGTAAAATTTACAGTAAAATATACGCTTTTGGCGTTTCAAAGTACTCAACTCCCTGTATTTACGATATTTTTTCGAGGGCATCATTTAAAGTTTATACATAATTCATTCAAACGATAGCAGTGAAAGAAAATGTTATTTTGAAGTATCCATAAATAACCTTATACACCTATTAATGAGTATACTTACATTCTCCAAAATGTAGGTACTTTAAAGGTATAATTTTTATTATCATAATCAATCACAAGCAATATATGAAAATATTTATTGGACCAACTGAAAATGACATTATTTATATTTTTTCTGTATGCCTTTTTCAACCCAAAAATTAAGTTTAAATCCATAAATTAGAAATTTTTAAATATTTTAATATTATTTATAATTATTATTTATTTTTCTAATATTTGGTGTTATAATTATTTTGTACATTTATTCAAAATTTACTCGAGGAGTATACTTTTATATGAAAAAATACATATTTAGTTTGTTTGTCATATGTTTCTCTTTTCTGTTTCTTGCAGGTTGTAACAGTACACAAACACCTCAATCTATTCAACTGCCAGTGAATACCTCTATTGTACCCGAATACGATGATATACAAATACTTGGTAACTTTGTCATTGCAGAAAAGGATGACAAAAGCGCTATTTATAGTTATGATGGCATAACTTATCAACTAATTGCCCCCTTAGGTACTTATGTTACCGAACCTAATTTTTCTAACTGTTCCACAGGAAATACATTATCTGTTTACACAGAAGAATATGATGATAATGGAAATATAATAATAAAAAATGGTCTTATTGATTTGCAAGGCAATATAGTTTGTCCTTTCGAAAGTGATAATTTTTTTTTGAAATATATATTGACCAATTTTATAGATTAAAAAGATTACAAAAAGCAAGAAACTAGATTTTATGATGATAATGGAACACTTATCGCAAAAGCGCCTTCTAATGGTAGAGATAGTATGATTCTGGCTGAACACAATGGTCAATTTTTCGCATATACTCAATCTTCTTATGACTCTAGTGTTGCTTCAGCTAATATATACAATAAGGACGGTAATAAAATACTTTCATCCGACTATAAAAATATCATGATTTTTTGGAGATTATATTTTATTAACAACACAAGATAACACATATGGAATCATTGATTGGGAAGGCAATATTATAATTCCCTTTGATAATAATATATTAAGTAGAGCTTCCAATATCACAGACGATAGCTTTCAATGGTTCACAGTCCAAGATAAAACTCCCTATACAGATTATCTGATGAATATAAATGGAGAAAAATTTCTGGAGGGATGTAATTATGAATTTTTAACGATACTGCCAGATAAAAATGTTAGAGCAACAAAGGATCATAAAAAAGGTGTAGTAACACTGGACAATGAGATTTTAATTGATTTTAATTACGATTATATTAATACATTTTCATTTAACGATAAGTTATATCTATATTGTGAAACTCAAAACAACCTAAAACAATATAATAAAGATATTTCCATCTCTTTATACGATGAAAATTATCATCAAATTGCTAGTTTTGAACATCAAGATGACAGTAGCTTTAAAAATTACCCACAATTTGGAATATATACCGTAAAAAAATAATTCTGGAGATATGGGTGCATATGATTACAATGGAAATATTGTCGTACCTTTCAATTATCAATCTGTAAAAAGCATTAAATGCCACACATTATGTTGTACAACAGCATAATCAATATTATTTATTTGATTCTCAATCTCAATCCGTTATTTCTCAACCATATGATTCTATAGTTTTTAACAAAAAGAACTAGTAATAGCTGAAAAAACAAAAAACAATCTTTCTTTAATCATAACTGTGAACCAATCCAATTATCTTATAATTCTGAATCAAGCCCTAAATATACAACTTGAGGATGATGAAACGTATTATCTTAGCAACCAAAATGGTTCAAACAGCATTGCTATACTAACTACCTCTGATTCCGGAAAAAAGGGAGTTGCAGTTATTCAGAGTATCAATAAAAAAACTTAGGAGTTGTTATAAACATCCTAAGTTTTTTTATTATCTAAATGCTAAAACAACCATAATTGCTATAAAGAATAATACCTCCCTATTGTCATAGTCGTTGCCACTGAAGTCTCACTAAAAAATGAACCTATCGCTTCTCTATCAATGATTTGACCACTGGAAAAACTTCTATACAATGCAGTTATATTTTCAAATATTTCCATTTCTTGCCCTTCTTGATCAGATGGAGGACGCTTTTGTTTTATGATTTGGGTGAGTTCCATAGACATTTCTACATTAGAACCATTAGCAAGTGAAATATCGTTCATATTAATAATGTAAGAAATAGCAATTTCTGAATAAGAATCAGTAGCAACAACATTTTTAACAGAAACAGCAAGATTTCCTGACGACATTTTCAAAGCTATGTCTCTTAATTCCTTTCCATTTCTAAAAATATAGAAGGAGTCATTTCTGCTCCTAACACTGGAAAAGAACCCATATTTAAATCAACATCTAATCTGCCTTTTGTAACATTGTAAATAGCATTTGTATTAATAGGCATAAAGTTTAATGTCTCACTTACTATTAATTCGACATCAACTGTATCTGATGCAAAGTAACTTATAGTTTTTTCAAACTCGATACTTCCAGATGGCAATTTATCCTTTACCATTTCAAAAGCTGATAGTACTTGGCGCACTTTCCATTCACGTGCAGTTCTTGCATCAGCTTGAATCACAACTGCTTGACTACCCTGTGCTTTATATGCTCTGTCTACAGCTTCCTTTCTGTAATAGGTACGGGCTTTGCTGTCTCTTGGGTCATTAAAATAATAAAAATAATCATCATAACCAACCAATAATAAACAATGTTCCGGCGCAACCCATTGAATTTTTCTACCTGTCCAAGCAGTCCATGTTTTACTAATATACGGCGTTTTCATTTCCATAGTAGCCCATACAATGACCGGAATATTATTATCGATATATTTTGAACAAAGTTCCGGTAAAGATAAGCCTGTAATATTTTCTGCTGTATAATAAGTATTGGCAAATATTTTATCCAGAGCAGTTTTAATTACCGGAGCATAACAACCATATCCATCCATTGTTCTGGGATTTCCACCAAAAGTAATATAAGGGTCAAAACTTACAGGGAGCAGTGGATTAAGTGGTTCAATTGGCAAATATTGGTCAATAAAAGTATCAACAGAAATATTTTTTCCAGCATACTGCAGTGCCATAACCGTGGCCACACTTTCGCAGCCAGTTGGATAATTGGGCATCTGCGAAATAAATGGTGCGTCTATAATTTTTAGATTGACCTGATGGTGTTTGAGGAGTATCAGGAATATCCGTATTGTTTTCCTCAAAAATACGTACTTCAATGCCACTAATGTTTTTCCATCAATACCTGCATAGTAAGCTTTTTTCGTCCAGTAACCCATCTAAGTTATATTTCGCCTGTACACTTCTCATCCATTCCGGATTTGCATTACTTACCCATGGCAGCCATCTGCCTTCTACATAGGCGCGATACATTACTACAACACCAGTGACTAACTTTCGTACCGTCATTTTTATATGCATACAAACTTAGCAGCTGAATTGGTTTGCCGGCAGAACCTGCGTAATCGTTTTCACGGCTTGTTACAAACGGATAATAAGTTCCTTGTCCTTGGTTATGTGTACGGTATGTAATATAATACGGTTTTGCTTGCATCTGTCTGAATTTTCAAACCATCCAAACGACCGGGAATCACACTCTTATCAAAAGTTGGTCCAATTGTTGTCTACCATATAACTTAAGGTCGGAGGGGCTTCTTGTCCAACCAATCCTTCAATCGGTGTATCATTGGTAGTACCTACAAATGCACGAATTTCAAGACCGCTGATGTTTTGTCCGTCAATACCTGCATAGTAAGAAGTATAATCAAGTGTACCGTCTAAATTGTATTGACTTTTTTACACTGTCCATCCATTGTGGGTCAGCATTACTTACCCATGGCAACCAACGACCATTTACCAAAGCACGGTACATAATCACAACACCTGATGTTAGCTTGGTTCCATCACTTTTTTGTATGCGCGAATGCTCAGCAGCTGAATTGGCTTACCTGCAGAGCCTGCATAATCATTCTGCAAGCTGGTTACTTCAGGATAGAATCCACCTTGCCCCTGATTCCATGTTTGATATGTCAAATAGAAACCATGGGTAGAATCTGTTTTGAATTTTCACACCATCTATATGGTCTGCTGTCACTGTTTTATCAAATGTATTCCAGTTTGATAAATTGTCGAACATATAGCTGGTTGCCAAACGAATTTCTGAGCCTGAAAAGTCACCTGAACCCGGATTGGAGGAACTATCTTCAAAAACATGAATTTCCAAACCGGAAATGTTTTGTCCATCAATCCTGCATAATATCGGTTGTATCCAATGTACCGTCAAACTTAATTTATTTTAACATTTTGCATCCATTGCTGATCATCATTGCTTACCCACGGCAGCCATCTGCCACCGACAAATGCACGGTACATGACAATTACACCGGATGTTAACTTTGTGCCATCTTTACTAAAAGCTCTAATACTTACTAATTGAATTGGTTTTCCGGCAGAGCCCGCATAGTCATTTTCAAGCTGCTGACGGCCGGATAAAAACCGCTTTGACCTTGGTTCCATGTTTGATAGGATAGATAATATGGTTTGCTGGGATTTGTTGTAATTTTCAAACCATCTATATGATCTGCAAGTACACCGGTACCCATATCCTCCCAACCACCATCTATCATATAACCGATACCGGGCGCGACCTCACCATCAATTAAACCACCTAAACTACCGCCGGTTTGAGGAATTACATTCATAAACGCGAATATCCACACCATCAATATTTTGTCCGGAAGTCCCGTCAGCTGAAGTTGTATCAATGATCCGTCTAAGTGATGTTTATCAAATACACTTTTGCATCCATTCGGGTCGGCATTACTTACCCATGGCAGCCATCTACCGCCAACATGTACACGATACATGACTACTACACCTGTAGTTAACTTCGTTCCATTATTATCAAATGCTTGAATTTGCAGTAGTTGCATGGGTTTTCCATTAGAGCCTGCATAATCATCTTGTGAGCTTGTGACATATGGATAAAATCACCCTGACCTTGATTCCGTGTACGATAGGTAGTAGTAGTATGGGCGTACTCTTGTCGCTTGGATTTTGATACCATCCATATTCGACATTGCTTGATTTGTAAAGATTGTCCAACTTCCACCGTTTAGATAAGACAATTGAAAAGCGTCGCTTAAAATTCCACCATTTGGAGTGCCTCCGGATATACCGCCGCCTCCCGGAATGGTTCCGCCGGAAGCGCCGTCATCATAAACACCGCCAACTACATTGGGAATACCACTGATAGCATTAATATCCAATGGTGTCATTGTTCCTGCAACACGGCAGCAATAATGACAATGACTGCCTGTAGAATAGCCGGTAGAACCCTCCAAACCGATGATATCCGTAATTTTAACAGTTTGGCCTACAGAAACATAAATCTGTGACATATGACCATAGTAATAATCTTGGTTACCTACTCGAATACAAACATACAAACCGAAGCCTTGAGAATGATTGGATGGGTTTTTCCCATCCGGCATGAATTACAGTTCCGTTTACTGTACTGTGTATCTGTTTGCTGTCCAGACCAACCAAATCCAATCCATCATGTTCGGATGTAAATGCCTGAGTAATTTGGAATCTTCCCATATAAGGACTGTTCATTTCTTCTTTCTCCTTTTCTTTTTGTTTTTATTTTTCATATCTATGTGTTAACCCATAAACATGAAGATACTGTGTGATATCACTGTCTTCAAAAAGAAATAGCCTCTGTGCTATCTCTCATTTTCCACTATATCATGTCAGTTTGAAAAGTAAAAAAGAAAAATCGAACATTTGTTCTGTTTTGTCAGATATTTCTATAATTATTATCTTCCTATTAAATGAATTATTTATTATTAACAATAAAAAACCGAGGATTATAACCCTCGGTTTTATCACGGAAAATATTTGATCAATAAAACTAGCTTGGGACGTATGTCCCAAAATATAAAATCTCATCGAAAAAATAAAAAACACTTGAAATATCGTTTATTTTTAGTGTAATATAAGTAATTAATAATAAAGCAAAAGCACTCATAGCCCTGTTCTGAACTGGTAATTCAAAACAAGGCTTGCGCCATAGAAGTGTAAAAGGCCACCTCTATGACTTATGAATGCCTTCACCCTGAGTTTAACACAGGTTGAAATACATTTCAAAGTTATAGAAGGGCTGCACTTTCCGGCGAAGGAGTGCAGTCCTTTTGCTTTATTCATCAAGCACCTTGACAAATTATAAGCCATTAATGCACACATTTGGCATTTAAGAGCCTCTTTGCATTTTGCACATTGGCAAATTATAAGCCAAGACAAGTATTCAACCCCTAATTTGAATACTTGTGCAGATATAATCTAGGACAAAGGCTATCTAACCTTTGTGGTTTATACATAGTGTGTTCTTCATACCTTTACTATCATTGGAGGGGCTGATTACCGTTCCAGCGCACAAGCGCCTAAAGATTTTATATTCTTTGCGCATCAGGTGTCGCCATGAAGATGATAGTAGATACTTCGAGTAGTATTAGTAAACACCGTTGATGTTGGGTTTATTCCCTAAAGAAACACATAGCTCTATGGTGAACGCGTTTGCTGTTTATCATAGAGCTAAGCACTCAAACTATTTCTTTTGAATGTTTAGCTCTATGATAATAACAAGCTTCTCACTATTATCATAAACCTTTTGGTGGAGATAAGCGGGATCGAACCGCTGACCTCCTGAATGCCATTCAGGCGCTCTCCCAGCTGAGCTATACCCCCATAAAACATCTCAATTATAATATCATATTTTGTTTGCCGAATGCAATAGATTTTTTGAGATATTTCGTTATAAAATTATGTAACTTCAAATCAATGGGTTTATGAAAGAACAGAAATGAAATGACAAAATAGTAAATACATAAGCCCACATAAAGTAACGATAAAATCATATAAACATGCTCTCGAACATGTAAAATAAATAGCCTCCCAACAGCACACCCAAGAAAAAGATAATAATATTGATAACATTCAAGATAAATTTGACCAGATATTCTTTATGATTTCTGCACAGCCTTCCAAAATAAACACCGGCATCTGTAAAGCAGCCTGATACGTGGCTGGCTCTTAATTTTAATCTGTTGTGGGTCAAAAATCCATTCTGTAAGCCTGCAAAAAAGCGCAATAATAATTTAAATATTGTGAATCATGCAAAAGTAATTCCAGAATCCACAAACCCAAGCCGCATATCAATAAAATAAATCAAAGGATATTTTCAAAACAAAAAAGTCCTCATGATTGATAAAACCAGCAATAAATGAACCAAAAGAAAAACGAAAACACAATGGCAACCAATGAGATGCAGGCATGAAAATCCAGCGATAAAATAGACAACGCAATTTTACTTAAATTTCCCGTTTGGTGCGTTCCTCCAAAATCAAATCTCAAAAAAATAGTGGCATTAATAAATCCGCATAACAGCGTCATGCCAAAAGCTAAAATACGGATAAATAAAAAATGATTCTCCCTAAACTGCCGAAATGGCGTGTTCACAGCAATGACTCCCTTTTAAAAATAATAAATGTAAAATAAAAAGACGGCCTCCCTCTGACCTATCTTATATATATTAGCACAGTATTATATTTTATTCAAATATTATCATACTTCCATATAATACTCATTTACCATAAATATAGAAAGGCAAAAGCCATCATAAAAAAACGTCCCTGTTACGTATATGATAAATAAACGCAAAATATCCATTGTTTTGACAAAACAGTTTTATTTCAAAATGCCAAAGACCAACAAAATATACTGTAACATGCAATAATTTTACTCAGCAAAAAAGACTCGAGACGGAATTTTGAGTTCGTCTCGAGTCTTTTCTTTACTTTAAATGTCGTTTTCCTTTTTTGGAATGTTCAGATATTTACTAAAATAAAAGGTTTGTCTGCAATCCATACAGCATAGACGATTCTTTAAGTTTTCTCACGTTAATATTAACTTTTGTAAGAACCGTATGCCCAGGCTTTTCCAGAAGCGGAATTCACTGTAATGGTCACAGGTACCTCTGTACTGCCCGTTACATTAATGGAACTCATATCAATATCAGCAGAAATATCATTTGCCTCAATTTGGTCTATCACGCTTTTGGGAGCTACAATCGTTACACTCAAGGATTTTGTCGTAACCGTTGCATTCTTGGAAACATCTAAATTCTTCACATTAAAATTACTGATGTCTATGGTTTTGGTCTCAAAATCCGATAAGTCAAATTCATCCGTTGCCGTTGTTACATTGCTCAGGTTGCTGACACCGTCAGGTAGCATAATATCCATGACGAACGTGTTGGTGTCAGGACTTAATTTGCTCAAATCCAATTCACCCAAACTGACTTCCGACAAATTGTTCAGCATATCAGCGTTTGCCCCCACGTCCAGTGTTTCCGGAGTAATTTTATTTTACTCTTATCCAAATCAAAATTGGACGGCTGATTCTTATATTTAAACGTAATCGGCAATTCTTTTCTGCTCAATACGGTCAATGTAACATCCACTCTGTCTGTAGACATGGTAATGCGATCATCTTCAATCAAATTACCCTCACTATCATACAAATTAATTTTGGTGGAAAATGTTTTTGTTTCCTGCAAAGATTCTTTTACATCGTATTCCACAACTGCTTTTGCAACCTTATTCAGCACCGTTTCCGGGCCGGACAGTTTCACCGAAGAAGTAGACAATTCCGGCGCTGAAATATAGTGATTTTCATCTGTGGTATAATTGATTTTACTTTCAATCGGCAGCGTCATTTCTTTGGACTTATCCACTTCTACCACCACAGTACCCGGGTCAATGGAAACCACTTCATAATCTGTCAGCTGACCTTTTTTCACCGCTACCAAATTAAATGTATATTCTCCGGCACCCGAAACGGAGGAAACTTCCTGCGCTACCACTTGAATATCTGAATTTTTAATTTGATTTACCGTCAGGCTGTTGCCTTTACGGAAACTCTCGCCTTTACTTCATTTTGTCCGTAAATTTTGTAACCTTGTTCCAAGGCGCTATCCGGCAAAGTGACTTCAATGGGTACATCGTAAATCACTCTGGGCCGTTCGTTAGTGTTGACGGTAGCCATAATGAACCAAAGAACAATAGCTGCCAAAATAGAGAAAATCAACACAAAGCGGTCATTGTAAAATAATTTTGGAATACCAAATGATTTTTTCTTTTTGGAAGTTTTCGGTTGATTGCTCATTTCTTTTCCCCTTTCTGATGGAGGGGAATCGTTTCGATTTGGTCTCTCCTGTATTTTTATTGGCATATTGGGACAAAATCAATTTCTCCAGCTCGCTTTTCAGAGTATCTTTTGTAAAGTTACGTGCCAATACACCTTGTCTTGCAAGAGAAATCTGTCCCGTTTCCTCCGAAACGACTACCACAATCGCGTCGGATACTTCACTCATGCCCAAAGCAGCACGATGCCTGGTTCCCAAGCTTACGCTTACTTTATCACTTTTTGTCAAAGGCAAAATACAGCCTGCCGCACATATCATGCCGTCCCTGATTACCATTGCACCGTCGTGCAATGGCGCTTTGTTAAAGAAAATATTCCCTATCATTTGTGCGGAAGGCTGTGCATTGATGACAGTACCCGAATCAATGATGTCACCAAGCTTGGTCTGCATTTCAAATACAATCAGCGCGCCCATTTTCAGCCGCTGCAGCTCCACCACCGCGTCAACCGTTGCCTGAATGCAAGTACGGCACCGCTTTTCGGTTTCTTCGCTGCTTTTTGAAAAAATTGCCCAAAGACCAATATTTTGTTCCGATTCCTTTGCGTCCCAGCTGTTCCAACGCCCGCCGAATTTCAGGCTGGAACAATACAATGATTGCAATAACACCAAATTGAAAAATATAGCTTAATATATTGCTGACCATGTACAGCTGCAAATAAAATGCAGCAGCCCAGACCACCTAAAAGAAGCAACAATCCTTTAATCAACTGTTCGGCACGAGTTTCACGAACCAATTTAATGGCATTGTAAAGGATAAAAGAAACCAAAATAATATCCAAAGCGTCCGTCACCTGGAACGATTTGATTAATCCCAAAAAAAACGTATCCCAGGCAGGTGTTAAAAAGTCCATATGTTTTCGTCCTTCTAACGATGATCCTACGTCTATATCAAACATCTTTTTGAGCGTTTTTGATACGAAAAAAGTGTTCGTTTGAAAAAATGTCTTAAAAATGTCTTATTTTTATTTTAACACAAATCAAACGCGATTCCTACTATATTTCAAGATTTTTTGTCATATGAGAAACAGATTGTAAAATCGTTTGATTTCATATTCTTTGGTAAAAAACAGAAGGCGATACCCGTACAGCGCCTCCTTCTAAAGTATCCATGGTTCTATGAGCTGCAGGCGCACAGTGAAGTCCTGCTCTGACGGCAATTCCCATACTGTTTAATTTTGACCGACCCATTCACTTTGTTTGCCTTCCAAATTAAAAAGAAAGCACAGGTGCATAATGCATCATGTCAGGCTCCTGTGTATATAGTTTTACACCGTTCATCTGCTTTAAACCATGATACAACGTCTGAATCAATTTCATTTCATGCAAATAAATTCTTTTGACAGTTTTGGTCTGTACAAATTGAATACCGGCCCTGAGGCCCGCAATGCCAGCAAGATTAGGCGTACCGCTTTCCAAATGTTCCGGCATGGCTGTGGGCTGCTGGTAAAAGCAGATTCCGTTCCTGTTCCTCCCTCGATGATGGTTTGCAGCTGCTCTCCATTTTGGCAATCAAAATACCTGTCCCCATAGGACCGTACAAACCTTTATGACCGGCTGTACATAAAAATCGATTCCCGAATCCTGCAAATCAATGGGAAGTACGCCTGCGCTTTGGGCTGCGTCTACCAATATGGGAATGCCGTATTCCGTCCCAAAGATAAAATTCGCTCCACAGGAAGACGAATGCCCCATACGTTGGAGGCGTGTGTGCACACAATCAAAGACGTATTTGGTTTTAACGCCTGACGAAATGCATTTACGGTAGCATCGTTGTCACCGGGGTAACAGTTACCTCAGTAAAGGTTACATGCATTCGGTCTGCCATGGTCTGCAAAGGACGAGAAACCGCATTGTGCTCCAAACAAAGAGGTTACAATGTGGTCTCCCGGTTTGACATATAGCCCTTTAACACCATATTGATGGCCTGGGTACAGTTTAATGTAAATACCACGCATTCGGGACCATCCGCATGGAAAAATGAAGCTGCAGCTTCCCTGCATTTAAAAATTTCTTCTGCCGCCGCAATAGACATTGCATGACCGCTTCTGCCGGGATTGGCGCCGAATTTTGTCATAGCCCTGCTCATTGCCATAGACACTTGTGGGGGGTTTTGGAAAGGTTGTGGCTGAATTGTCCAAATAAATCATCGCAAATCAGCCCGTTCCATTCTTCCTAAAATTCGAATTCCGCTTCTTTGTAAAATTTGCTGTGCCTCCTCAGGTTCTTTGGGGCACATATACACCATATCCGCAACCCACAGCTTCACTTGTGTGAGGTACCCGCTCCACATAAACTTTAAAGCCTCTTCTGCTCAGTATCTCTTTGCTTTTCATTGCATATGTGATTGAGCTTACCATGATAAGGGGTTTGCCCATATAAAATCACCTCTTTGTTTTTATTACAGAGTATGCCAAACAAAGAGGTTTTGATTATATTATCAAGCAAACTGCATGTACGGCAATGCCTTCTTTTTCTTCCCGTAAAACCAAGATGTTCTTCCGTTGTGGCCTTTACGCTGATTTGATTGACATTGATTTCACAGGCTTGTGCCAAATTTTTGCGCATATCTGTTCGATATACGGTTTTAATTTTGGCGCTTGCGCAATGACAGTAGCGTCAATGTTTTCAATGGCATATCCTCGGTCATATAATTCAACACAAACCTGCCTGAGCAGTTCTATGCTGTCCGCATCTTGATATTTGGGGTCATTGTCAGGGAAAAAATCCACCAATGTCACCCAGCGCCGCAGCCCCAACAATGCGTCGAAACCGCATGGGCCAATACATCCGCATCTGAATGGCCAAGCAGTCCCGTTTCATGAGGTATGGTAACGCCGCCCAAAAATCAATTTACGTCCTGTTACCAGCTTGTGTACGTCGTATCCGTGTCAATTCTCATGAGTTACTCCTTTCTGTATTGCGTTGATTCAAAATTGCCTGCGCAACGATGAGATCCTCTTTTTGTGGTGAGCTTGATATTCTCGTAACTGCCCATGCACAAATGTACCTGATTGCCAAGCTGTTCCATTAACTGGCAATCATCCGTATAGTCTGCCTCCTGTTGTATCGCTTGTTTTACAGCAGATAAAATAGCTTGTCTTTTCAAACACTTGAGGGGTCTGTACTGCCCACAATGTACTTCTGTCAGGTGTGGCAGTGGCAAACCCTTGTGCATTTGTGACTTTTATGGTGTCTTTTACAGGAACCCCCAGTGCAGCGGCACCATAGGTAAAAGCTTATCCGCCGTTACTTTTTCAATCAAATCCCAAGTAATCAGCGGTCTTGCACCGTCGTGTATGATGATATATTACGTTTGAGAAGCACAAGCACGGACACCACTGAAAACAGACTGTTGTCTGCTGGTACCTCCCAGCGTAAAATATAACAGGTTTTGTAATACCGGCCATATGCACGCAAGTATTCAGCTGTTCTTTGTCTTCATCTCTGCATACAAGAATGATTTCATCAACGGATTTCGCCTGTTCAAATGCCTGTAATGTATATACAATGGCAGGCTTGCCAAGCAAGGGTAAAAATTGTTTGGATTGCCCCATGGCCATTCTGGTAGAATTTCCTGCCGCAGGAATAATTGCACTGCAATAGGGTTTCATATTGTCACCACACTTTATGATTGTTGCTTTTATTATAACATAGAAAAATTGCGAAGCAATTTTAACAGATAAACGCTAAAACGTTCTTATCAACAATCAAATCAATGTTAGTTTGTTGTAAGGTGGTGATAAGATAAAACTTGGTGACAATGAGAATTCAAATGTTTATTCTGTTCATGTTCAAAATGTAATGTAATCGCTGCTGGAATATCCACAGTACCCTGATAATCCACAACATACCAATTTTCCCACTGACCCAATACCTTCACCGAGGCGCCTTTTGGTATTTGACCGATAATAGGTGCATTTAAATTCGGTCTGCTGCGGATATTCAGCGGAGTGCTTTTTGCGTTGTCACAGTACCCGTACGTTCCGGAACAGGAGTGGGGAAATAAACGGTATTCCAAAAATATCCGTTAATGATTTTTTACCAAATTAGCCGCCATCTCTGCGTTGAATGAAGTACAAATGAATATATTAGCCTCGTTGGAATCCTTGAATGGATTGCCCTACATTGGTACCAATCTTATTTCTGGTATATTGAATGCCGTTGTACGCAAGTAAGGAATCATAGCATCGGCAAGTTTGTTCATGTATTCCTGCTCATTTCTGAGCCATAGTACTCATTGTACGGTTGTAGGGACGGACTTAAAAAAATTCTCGGCATAACGTCTCCTTTGATACAGTATATGCCGTGATAGAGAACAAAAAATTACTGTTTCAAGATGTTTTGAAAAAAAGCGCTGCGCTGTCCGTTTCTGTTGGTACGGAATAACGCCCCAATCATGTACAAACATTCGGGATTCTGCGTTAATATGTTGGTACGACTTTCACGATACAAAGGTGGCCTGAAACCCCATACTGCGAATATAGGATTCGTTGTATCAGCGGAAAAGCGCCGAACGATAAATGTGGTTTGAGCTGTTCCGATATGCTCTGATGCTGTTTTGTGCTGTTTGTATATCTTGTGTAATACGCGCCTGATAATCGCTTTCGGATTCTCCTTTTCTTTTCTTTGATACCAACTTCTTGATTGCTTGCATGTAAATTGTAGGTATGTGGTTCTGAATCTCCACATACCCCCCGAATCCACCATTTCTTTCATGTTATCCCGGGTAATGTGACCGTAGTTGGCGTTTTCTTCATTGGCTTACTGTATTCTTCCGTCTTTAATAATGAGCAATGACAAGCTTCATCATATTGCTGGGTGCCAAGCGCATAGCATAACCGTCGTGACACCGGCTTCTTCCGGCAGCGGTGTCCCATTTTTACATAGTCAATCACATCCTGTATAAATACAGGGTATATCCGTTTTCTTTGAGATATGTTGTATCGCTTTCCAGCAATTCGGGAGAAATGACATTCCTGTCGTTTTGTATCTTTTAAAATGCCATGATACATAATGATAGGCAGTTGTATTCCTTGTTCAACTCCTGTCGGCTTGTACTGCGGTTACAGCTTTAGAATGCCGAATCTCCCGTAACCAGACCAATCAGAAAACACATCACAACAAACACTTTTTGTAAATTTAAAAGAACAAAAACATATGCACATCTCTCCTTACATTTGATGAACTTCCTTCCCAAAAACATATTCAATGCTGTATTTTATATACCTGTTCTCTATATTGCCGATTGTACATTTTCGCAAAAACAATACAAGCTGCATTTAAAAATCAGGCTAAAATATAGAAAAAGGAATAAAAAGAAACAGACAAACAAAGAAAATGATTCATTTTCTATCATTTTTTAATTCACATAATTTGAACCGAGATTGTTAAAAATAGAGACATTCCAAACTGCATATGCTACAGTATAATCAAAGCAAAAATAAAACATGGAAGAGGGATTTACCTATGAGTATTTATGTAATTACGGGCACAACCGGAATTGCGCAGCCGCCACGAGAAAAAATGCAAGAACAAGGGCATGAAGTCTTCAATATTGACTACAAAGGCGGGCGATTATACTGCCGACTTATCCACAAAAGAAGGACGAAAAGGAGCCATCGAAGCAGTATATCGCGTTATCCGGACGAATCGACTGTTTATCAGCAATGCAGGCGTTGGTCCTACCGTACCGGCCGCAATCCTTTTTTCATTAAAATTACTTTGCTGCCACCGAACTTGCGGAAGGATTACAGCCTTTATTGAAAAAGAAACGCGGTAATTGTGTTATGACAGCTTCCAACTCCATCACCTTTCCGTATGTCCGTCAAGATTGGTGGATTATGCTGACCATATTCATGACGAAGACAGCTTACACAAAATTGCGCAGGGTATTCCGCCCTAAGCAGGACCGGCTTGCTAAAACCTCAAAACATGCTTTGACCCGCTGGATGCGCCGTGTATCGCCGTCTTGGGCAGTAGAAGGGCACACGAATCAATGCAGTAGCTCCTGGCAACACCACCACTCCTATGACGCAAAAATATGACTCCGGAACAAAAAAACGCTCTTCTGATTCCCATTCCCACACGATATGGCAAAAAAAGTTCTCTTGGATGCGGAAGAAATCGCCAATGGAATTGTATTTCTATCTTCCCCTATGGCAGCGGTGGCGTAAACGGAACCATTTTATTTGTGGACGGCGGAATCGACGCACTGTTGCGTTTGAACGTTTCTAGTGAAAGGAGCTTATGACTTATGACTTTATTGGAACAATATATTGATTATGAAAAAGGTAACAACGTTGCACTATCCGAATTATTTGAGGAAAAAAGGAGCTACTGCACGATTCTTCCGTAAATAAAGTAGGACAAGATACCATTCATCTGGAAGGAAAATGGCTGTTGACATGATGTTTCATCACAGATTCGGCTTTAACGGCGGACCGTTCCAGATTTTTAGATGTACAGTACCAGGAACCAAATACCGTCTCTTACTTTTATTATGTATCAACAAAAAATTCATTCCGTTACCGCTATTATCTTCTGTGAGAAAACGGAAAAATCAAAAGAATGAATATTTTCCCACTTTAATCATTTGCATCATATAACTTCCAAAAACAAAGTATTCATTTTGCTGTAAAATCGTTTCAGCAGCATTCTACTATTTCTGAGACGATACAAAATCATAAAAATGAACGCAATCAAACAACAAAGATGAAACGGCTCCGTAGTTTGAGTTCATTGCAGAAGCCGTTTCTGCTGTTTTTTAAAACCGTTTCACACTGTTTCTAGAAAAGATTACAACACGAAACAAATCTTATAAACAAAAGACAGTTGTAATAAATTACAACTGTCTTTTTTAATCAGACCGCTATTTGATATAAAGAAAGCCAAAGGGAACTATTTAGGGTATGCTTTTCTTATGCTCATAAACAATGTTATCGCTCTTATACCTACCGTTTCTTCTATACTGTTACGTAAAGCAGACTTTTTTTAGCAAGCTCTGTTATAATAATACAAATAAATTCGCGATAATATCGCAGTTTTGTATTTTTTCAATATTATAACAGAGCTGCTAAAAAAAGTCTGGTATTTCCAAAAAAACAGAATGGGACAGATAAAATTTTCCATTTTAGATGTTAAAAGTCTGTTTGATACAGACTCCTCAAAAATATCATGTATTCAAACCACAACGGTAAAGAGACTACAAACTTGCGCCAACTGGCGGCGACCTGAAGCCGCGTGATGGAATGCATATGGTAAGTTTTTTCCCGCTGGCATAATGAAGGCAGCGCCCTATGGTGTAAAAACGCTCCGCCGACCAACCAAACAAAGCTGAAGTATAGTTAAATTTTGCGCGCCAGCGGCGCGACCAGCTACACGCATGATAACCGATAAATATAACAAACCATGAAAACTTTTTATAACGCTTCATGTCACTGCGTTTAATAGATACCAGCGAGACGCAGCCCATACCGCACCAGCATGACCCAGCTGTGATTCCTTTACGCATAACAGCATTGGCGTATGCATTGCCCTGCTATCATAAGAAAATGGTACAGTGGTCAAGATTTGAAAGATCTTTTTCCTTTTGTCTGAGCAGCGCATGATTATAAGGTGGAAATCACATAAACAAAATCATAAATGCCCAATACCAACAAGCCAGAAGATGTGTATAGGAGTTTGGGGCACCATAAAGCAGAACCAAAGCCGCAATGGATAATCCTGCGCCCTATACCATATTGACAGCATTCCATATCTCTCACCAGGGAATAGAACGGGAAGATTTAATACCGCACGGCGTTTGGCTGTTGCCAATTGTTTGATTCCTTCATGCCATCACTCTTTTCTGTTATATTTTGCTACTTTGTGATATAGTTTTAAAAACTATGTATCTTCATCTTATATGATGAAGGTGCAAGTCAATGAAAAATAGAAAAAGTTCATAAACTGTTTAGACTTCTTTTGACATTCATTTTACATAGCCAATACGTACTGCTATTATGAACTCAATTTCAAACAATATGCAAAAAAGCAGCCTTTTCAATCAACGCCTTGTTGTATTGATTGAAAAAGACTTCCTTTATTGCCTCAGATTCAGTGCATCATTGCCATTCCGCCCCGTTTTACTCCATTACACGGTGAGAAAAGCAACAGAAGTACTGTGGCAGCAGGTACAAACATTCATTATATTTTCATCGGGTACTCCCGCATGTGCATAACTCTGCGGTTCTACAAATCCAGCATGCGCGCGCTGCGGGCTGTAAACATTCATCAGGTGCAATCGGTCAGCGCCATTACTTTCATACAGGTGCATCACCTCATAACGCATTGTCCGATGAACGGTAATGGCATCGCAGAATATCATTTGGTTGCTGCCAAATTCCGTCATCCTTCCTGTACGTGCGCCATTTCCGCTGTACCGCGCCAGCAGCCACATGTGCCAAACCAATGGCTTTTTAGTATCCACAAAAGTATAACGTACGCAATCGGCATAGTGAGTAACCAAACAACACTCGGTTCGTTGGTATGAGGCCGTCTACGCTCGCAGTCTTTAGGACGCCAAATGCCGATTCCCGCCTCTTTTGGAAGTAACACGGCGTACCACCGTATGATGGTCTTGCGCGGAAGCTGACCAGTTTATGAAAAATCAAATCCTACAGCATCGCAGAATAAATGATAATCAGGACATTGGCATCACTCGTCACCGCGATGAAATTTAAATTCATAGAAGAGAATTCCTGTTGGCTAACGCCGCCTTTTTCTGGTGGAAAAGGCATGTGTGATATACGG
>VOFH01003359.1_pt1 | contig 40995 bp, 62 predicted proteins | sample 5384091 | NCBI WGS metagenome assembly VOFH01 (sample SAMN12384727, study PRJNA508395) | human gut metagenome | isolation source: healthy gut G | host: Homo sapiens
TTTCTCATATCCATAATTAAATCCCATTATTAACCTCCTGTAGATTCAATTTGCAAAATTCACCATGCAAACTAAAATCAGGAGGAGATCGACAACGAGAATCTCTGGGTTGTTTTCCATCCCCAGAAACAAAAATGCCAGCTGATCTTAAGGACCAACTGGCATTTTTATTCGCGCACAAAGAAAAACGCATTATTAAGATTTTATAAGTACAACAAGTATACCAAGCACAATTCGATACCAACCAAACACCTTAAAATCATGTTTTTTGATAAAGTTCATTAGAATTTAATTACTAAGACAGATACCGCAAATGCCACAGCCATACCGAGAACAAGAGCGAGCAGTTCTGCACTTGTAAATTCAAACCCGAATTTTAACAGCTTAAAAGCACTTGCTCCAAGCATAGTAGGTACTGCGAGGAAAAAAGTAAACTCTGCTGCTGCCACTCGTGAAACTCCTATGAGTAAAGCACCTATAATCGTTGCTCCCGACCGTGATGTGCCGGGTATAAGTGATAACACTTGAAATGCCCCTATCAAGATTGCTGTTTTATAGCTGATGTCAGAAAGTGCCATAGTAGTAGGAGTACGCTTTTTTATTCCAATTTTCTATGAGAATGAATAACAAACCATAAAAGATTAACATGATTGAAATCACAATGGGGGTTTGGAGGTAAGCATCCAAATAATCATCAAATAGAATCCCCATAATAGCTGACGGTACACAAGCTACCGCAACCTTGAACCACAACGAGAAAGTATCCTTTTTAACAATTGACTGTGCTTTTGTTCTTAAATTGAAAGGGAAACATCTTGTTCCAAAACATTACATCCACTGCGAGTATAGCTCCAAGTTGAATAACAACAAAAAACATTTCTTTAAATGCTTCGCTCACATTAAGTGTGATAAATTCGTCCACAAGAATCATATGTCCTGTGCTGCTGCTAGGTAGCCACTCAGTAATACCCTCAACAATTCCAAGAAAAATAACTTTTAAAATTTCTATAAAATCAAGTACCATTATTTCAAATCCTCCTTTTAAAATGATGAAAGGTCATAAGAAAACCAACTGCTGATACAAGAATAATAATAGATACAGACAGCAGTGTAGGATAGCCGGTACTCTGAAGTTTACCCTGCACCAAGAAATAGGTGGCTGTCCACGGATACAACGCTCCCCATTCTTGATTTGAAAGTGCGGCACTTCCCATGACAATCACGGCAGAGCCAATCATCGGGGCGACAAATCCTTTTGTTTTCATAGCAACAAACACAAAAGGAGAAACTGTTAAAAAACATCAGGATACTGCCAAACAAAAACTTGGGGAGCCATACTATTGCCACTAGTAAGCTATATCCCTCCAATGTAAAGACAGCGTCATATAGCCCACAAACGATAAATATACCTGCCCATGTTACAAGGGTTAGCATAACAATCCAAAGAAGCAGGGTGCAAAATTTTCCAATTAATAGTTTTGTCCTTGAAATGGGTATGGGCAATATGGTTTTGAGGGTGCTTTCTGTGTACTCTCTGCTAAACAAGTAAGCTGCAATTGCCACATATATCATAATGTTTACCAGCAGCATGATATACAGTACACTGTCGCTGTATATGTCAGACAAGGTAAAAGATAATCTCCGGCTTATCAAAATGTGTTTGCAAGGCTTCTATTAACATCAAAAGTGGGGTAGATAATACCCCTGCCACACTAATTAGCACCATTTTTGAACGCTTTAGTTTTAATAATTCACAAGAAATAAGATTAAGCAATACCGCCACCTCCAATCAGTTTAGAAAAGTAGTCCTCTAAGTTTTCCTCACTATCATTTATCCTTGTCACGAGCAGTCCATTTCGTGCAAATTCTCGATTGATTTCTCCAACACTTTGGCTAAAGTCATAAATTCTCACCGTACCGTCCTGCACTGTAAAATCCGTCATGTGGTAGTGGTTTTCTAAAATCTTTCCGGCTATCTCACTGTCAGATAAATCAAATTGAATGTATTTTCGATTCCTTTTGTGAAGCTCGGATATATTCACTTCCTCTACTAAATGCCCCTCGTGCATAACGCCGATAATATCTGCTATCTGTTCAATCTCGCTTAAAACATGGCTTGAGATAAAAATGGTAATGCCATGATTGTGACTAAGTTCAGATAAAAATGAGCGTATTTCAACTATTCCAATGGGGTCAAGTCCGTTAATCGGTTCGTCAAGTATTAAAAGCTCCGGCTCGTGCATAATGGCGGCGGCAATACCAAGCCGTTGCTTCATTCCGAGGGAATAATCGGAAAAGACTTTTCTTTTCTCCTTATGCAGCCCCACAACTTCAAGAGCTTTTTCTACTCCACTTTTAGATACTCCCCCTCGCAGTTTAGCGAGAATTTGCAAATTCTCATACCCTGTTAAATTACTGTAAAATCCCGGTGTTTCGATAATAGAGCCTACTTTGCTATAAAGGGTATGGATATTTTCCTTATAGTTTGTGCCAAACAAGCGTACCGTTCCCTCCGTTGGGAAAGCAAGCTGCAACATCATTTTCATTGCTGTGGTTTTGCCTGCTCCGTTTCTGCCGAGCAAACCATAAATTTTGCCCTTTGGCACATGAAGATTTACCTTATCGACAACGGTGGCTGTTCCGTATCGCTTCGTAAGATTTTCTGTTTCAATGATATAATCCATATTTGATTCTCCTTTCCGTGGGTTGCTGTTCTTGTTTTCGCTGACCACAATCTTATTATCCACGAGTATTGCATAGAAGCCAAGAAATCTACCGTCACAATGCCGACACAATAGATGTCAGCACGAAAAAGCTCCGACACTTATCGTGTCAGAGCCTATTTTAAAGGGTTTATGGCATTTTACTTTGTTTGGGTTTGCTTTATCCAGACAAATATTTTAGCAACAAATAGCAGAAACATAAGGGCGGTTACATAGGATTGTCTTGCCGCAGCGAAGAAGCAGATAAAAGCGTACTCAGCACGAGAGAGCATTTTGTGATTATGTTGCTCCATGATTCCTTTTCAAAACAAACACACATCAGTTTCGCTATCCCAAGTGCAATCAAAACAATAAAAACAATCCAATAGATTGCAAGATATATTGGGGTAGTGTCTGTAAATGAAAGTAGATTGACAGAATAAATATATCCGTCAACAAGGTTACCGTTACCATACAACGGCAAAAGTATAAAAGTAACCGCCATCATATCTAATATTCCATAAATGAAACTGTAAATTTTTTTCAAGTTGGAACGATTTTCAGTTTCGGCAAGTGTAATCAGTTCTTCGCCCGATAGCAGTTCATCTATGGTCACAGAAAAGAATTTAGAAATACACTTGAGCGACTCAATGTTAGGGTAACCCTTGCCGCTTTCCCATTTTGAAATGGCTGTTCTTGATACATATAATTGCTCCGCAAGTTGTTCCTGCGTTAAGTTCTTTCCAGTCCTAAGCTGTTGTAGCTTTTCATTAAATTCCATGATTCTCCTCCTGTTTGTTCCTTGTTTTCATACGTCCATCAACGGGTTTTTCCGCATCTTTTGGTATCATCCATGCACGACCAAATTTTTTCAGTTCCGTCAATGCGATTTTCCTCACATAATTTTTTGTATCCGTCTTTCCGATATGCCCCATTTTTCAGAAGCGGCTTTCACAGAAATGTAATTCATAATATCAACTTCCTTTCGCAAAGAGTATATAATTATTATATACGGAATGACGAATAATAGCAAGTTTCTTCAGCAAGAAGATCCTTTGCAATCCGCAGGCGTGGATACAGCATATTCAACCAGTCGGTATGGAATCTGCCATTGCTTTCCGTGTTCTGTACGAGTCGGTTGCCTTCTTCATCGAACTGTCCACTATTTCCAAGATACTCCTCGGTTTCCAATGAAAAATCATCCTCATAGATAAAATCCGAACCAGTGTTGTAAGGGGGATCGATATAAATGACCTTGACCTTGCCGAGATATGTCTCTTGAAGCAGCTTCAGCACATCAAGGTTATCACCCTCAATGTAGATATTCTCTGTATCGATGCTACCGGGTGTTCCGTCTCTGCCGACAGACTTCTCCCTGTCAAGTCGCAAGGTTTTAGCAATAGGCTGGTTGGCAAGTACCACCGATTTCTTCTTATCCGGCCATGTGAATTGATAGCGATCCTGCGCTCCTTCTACAACAGTCGCAGAAATTTCCTGACGCAGAACGTCCGCATCAATTGCACGGACAACCTCACCGTCCTCATTTATCGTTTCAGTCACGGCGTTCGGGAACATCGCGGCAAGTTTTCTGAAATTCTCCTCTGCCAGATCGGGTGTATGCATCTTAAGATTCTCCATGTTTCAAATCCTCCAGTTCCTGTTTATAGCCACGAAGGCGCGTATAAAGTTCAAATTGTTTCTTCGGCTGTTGCTCCTTCCAAGCGGCAGCCTCAGTCTTTGCTATCAGCTTCTCCAATTTCAGTATCTGCTCCTGTAGAGCGAGGCGCTCATCCACTGAAAGGGAAGACGATTTTTCAGCCCGCTCATCATAAAGCGCAATCTGCTCCACAAAAGCCTCCCATATCTCATCGAGGGAGAAGCCCTGAAGTTTCAGGTTTATTTCTGAAGCGTCCATCCACTGTGTCCGATAGAGTTTACCATGATAAAGGGCAAGCTGACGGCTATCCTCGAACATAAGCAGAAAAACCAGCTTGTGAGGATTCTGCCTTGCAATCGCCTCTATCACTTTGCCATCGAACTCCTGCTTCTTTAAAGACATCGACAGCAATAGTATTTCCTTTATCTCGAATCCGTGTTCAGGTTCAGATTCTCTTTTGTGAGGCTGTTCTCTACAACAATTCTTTCCACATCGGACACAAACTTGTCCTTCAGTGCCTTTGTCAGTGGCAGATGCTTGTAGAACGCCTCTTTCGGCAAACGACGGTGAACCGCCGTTGCAGTAGGAAAATCAATCATCTCAAATCACCACCATAAAGCATATCAGTTCAAAATCATCCAGTCCTGAAAAGCCACCGGACAGGAATGTGGTCTGACCGCCTCTAAAGAAACTGTCAATGTCTCCCTCATCCTTTGCATCAATGATCGACATGATAGCATCCTCCAATAGCTGGGAGACCTTGCTCATGTTTTTTGCCGTTGTTTGTGGATTTATTGAATTGCTTACACAACACTTTGTCCGGCACAGCCTTTCCACGAGCGAGGTGACGCATCACATCGAGTGTATCCTTCGGCTGTAGATGGTTTGTAATAACCTCTCCGTCCATGCCGACGTACACCATATAGAACGGATGCAGCCTATTCTGATTCTGAATATTGATGTATTCGTTTATATTCTTCAGCACAAAGATCACGCCAGGCTTTTCGCCCTTTACTACGGCATGAATTCCGAATGGCGTATGATCGATATTTTCATGCTCCTTCATATAGGCGAGCAAATCCATACGGAACTCATTCAAGCCTAAATCCATAATGGAAACGCCGCTGGTCATATCTTCCAGATCAACCACTTCCTCCTGGAGCTTTTTTAACTGGCTGCGGCGATATTCGAGGTCGCCTTTTTCTTCCTGATTGATAAGGTCATCATCGCCGGTTGAAGTCATAACGGAAATACGCATCCTTGTCTCAACCCTGGACTTGAGGTTGATGTATTCGTCCAAATCCAAATCAGGCCAAAAGTTCACAAGCTGAATCACAGCATTCCTGCTGCCTATACGGTCGATACGTCCGAATCGCTGAATAATGCGGACGGATTCCAATGGATATCATAGTTGATGCAAAAAATCGCAGTCCTGTAGGTTTTGTCCTTCCGAAATGCAGTCAGTGGCAATGAGAATATCAATCTCGGTCTTGTCATTCGGATACAGAACGTCCCTATCCTTGGACATCGGAGAAAAGCAGGAAAGCACGTGGTTCATATCTGCTTTAAACTTCGGAATTGTAGTCTTGCCATCCACCGAACCGGTCACGAGCGCAGTATGTAAGCCCAACTCATCCCTTGCCATACCGCTGATGTTGTCGAAGAGGTACTCGGCGGTATCGGAGAAGGCGGTAAAAATCAACACTTTTGATTACCTTCGTTAATCGGGGGCAGCCACCTTTTCACGGATAACACGAATGAGTTCGTTTAGCTTGAAATCGTACTCCGGCGTAATATCCTCCACCATGAGTATCAAAAGCTGGAGATTCTCAATATCCTCGTCAATATCGCGCTTCCACGAGATGTAATCCATATCCGCAGGTCAATCTTGACTTTCTTTCCCACGCTGAAGAAATCCGTGTTCTGATCATCATAGTCAAAATCATCCGCTACAGCAGAAAGATCGCGCATCTCATCAAGGTCTCCCGTACCGTCCATCATGAACTGTTCGATAGCCTGCGAAGTGTCATACAGATAATCATAAATGCGGCGCACGGTCAGAAGGAACGAATGAACAGAACTTTCCATGCGCTTTAAGAGGTTAATGCTCATTAAACGCTGGATACCGAGTTCACGGCCTTTGCGGAAGTTCTCCGATTCCTTCTCGTCCAGATACTTGTGCAGTTTACTGGCATGAATATAAATAGTCGGCGTATATATTGTCAGTTGCAGTTTCGACAGCAACTCGAACACTTCTTTGTAATTTATCGCTCCCGGACGGTCAGTCAATTTCGGTCTCAGCGAGATTGGCTTGTTTCTTGCTGGGAATGTACCGATATCTGTAACATCATAATAATTCTGTATATGCTTCCTCGATCGAGCAATCGTTACGCTGTCCAGCACCTCGAAGAAGTCAAAATCAAGCTGTGAAAGTAACGTGGCAGTTGTCCGTTCACTCTCCGGCAATTTGCACCATGCATTATAGACTTTCTGCGCCTGGCGGAAGATGGTATCGATATCTGACTTTGTATTCAGCTTCTCATTGAATTCGGATGGATCGCCCTCATAGGCAAGCGCCAGCTGGTTACGTAGGTCGTAAAACGATTGTTTACCGGTGTTGCCGAAAGCATCAGTACTTTAGTCTTTACACCCGGTTTGATGACTCGGTTCATCAGACGCATATAGCGATTTTCCTTTTCTCCGCCACGGCTGTCTGTTCCGTTGCCGTTACGGAAATTGTGACTCTCATCGATAACGACCAAATCATAATTTCCCCAATTGATACGGTCAATCGGCAGACCAATCACGGTATTGCCGCTGTCTCTGGAAAGGTCAGTATGATACAGAATGTCATACCGAAGCCTGTCTGCGGCAAGTGGATTGTTAATGAGGTTTCCGCGATAGGTCATCCAGTTCTCAGACAGCTTTTTCGGGCAGAGAACGAGGACATTCTTATTGCGACCCTCGTAGTATTTGATAACGGCCAGCGCAGTAAATGTCTTGCCGAGGCCGACGCTGTCCGCCAAAATGCAGCCGTTATACTGTTCCAGCTTACTGATAATAGCAAGGGCGGCATCTTTCTGAAAGTTGAACAGCTTGTTCCAAATAACGCTGTCCTTAAAGCCTGTAGCCTCATTTGGAAGAACATCCTCTGAAATATCCTCCAAAAATTCGCTGAAAATGTTGTAGATAGTCATAAAATAGACTAATTCCGGCGCATTTTCCTGGTAGACTGTGGAGATCATGTCGATGACTTCTTCCGTAACATCGGTCAGTTTATCTTCGTCACTCCAAACAGAATCGAACATTCGTAAGAATTCTGCACTTGCTGGATTCTCTATGCGGGTAACCATATTTGTCAGATTGTTCCCCGCGTTCACAACCGAGGTCAACAGTCGTGAAAGTGTTCATCGGCATATAGGTATAGGCGTCCTCCGCTCCGTCTACGAGCAGGAAGTTATTCATTCCTTCGCGAGTAGTGTTAGTCTTAAAACGTACCTTACGGCGCATCCATTCCGCACATTCCTTTGCAACGGCCTTCTGCTTAAGTTCATTACGCAGACGGACCTCAAATTCTGTACCATACAGGCTCTTTTCTCTTTTGAGACGGGGAATATAAAATTCACGACGTTCCTTCTGCGTTTTCTCTGCAACAAAAGTCGGCGAAGTGAATATGAATCGCAGTTCTTTGCAATCCTCAAGCTGACTTTTCAATTCCTGGTATGCATATATTGAAAAAGCAAGCTGCCGCTATAGAGACACGGCTGCCTTGCCGTATAGTTTTTTCAAGATCGTCCTTAACCACCTTGGTAGTGTTATTAAAAATCTCCACAAGCGCATCCTCCTCCAATGGCTGTTACTCTTCAACCGCCTTATCATCATCAATAAATTCCATGATGTCACCGACATCACATTTGAGTGCGCCGCATATACGCAGCAACACATCCGTATTCACATTTCCGCCTTTTCCAAGTTTGGCAACAGAAGTGGCACTGATACCACTCATCTTCCGCAAAGTCTTTTTATTTATTCCACGGTCAATAAGAAGTTTGAAAAGTTTGTTATAGCTAAAACGCATTTGCATTACCTCCGTGATTTCTCTCTTTTCTATATTCTACATTAATTACTTCACATCATTTAGGAATCCATACCGTGTTCCCGGAATTAATCCTTTGCCGAAGGTTTCAACGACTGCACCATGTTTCTCGTATTCAAGGGAAGGGATATGGTCAAGGTTCTCTATAATAATAAGCTGTCCCTCGTCCTGATGGTTTATGAAGTAGCGGTAAAGCCCAGCTCTCATGCTATCCGGCATTCTGTCATCTACCCCATCATCAAAGCCGTGAAGAGGAGTATCGATGATAAAAAAATGTGGGGATCAAATTTAGCATTTATCGCCAGATATTTCCGCAGCATCATTATCATCACTGTATTAAGATAAGAACGGTAGCCTTTGCCGTGGCTCGTTCCTTTATCTTCACCATTTACCTCAATATCAAATGTTGTGAAATTGAAGTGCGCCTGAAGCAAACCGGAATAATTGCATTCTTTAAGAATGGAATTGGCATATTCAGACATCGTGGTGGCAAAATCATCCCCAAAGTAGTCCTTGGGATGATACTCTAAAGTTTTATCGTTTTTCTGCTCGTTTTCTAAAGCAGTCAGATCATTTCCAAAGTCCGCAGCATAGGCTTCAATCAATGCAATCTCACTGGCAATTCGGAGATATGCCTTATAAGCATTGACTGTGTTTTGTTGCTCACTTTCCTGGGGGCGTAGTTCTGTTTTAATTTTAGATTCGAGAGCATCACGCTGACGCTTTAACACGTCAAGTTCGGTCCTGATTTCTTTCTTCCGATCCTCGACATCTCTTTCCGTATCTTCAAGACCGGAAAGTTGGGCCATCGTCCGCTCCATTTCTACTTTGGACGCAGCAATATAGGATATCCGTTTACGAGGAGTAATCGTACCTTCGCAGTATGGACATTTGGTGGCTTGTGGAACTTCCTGATAGGCTTCTTCACCCTCGACAATGAGAGAAAGCCGTTGGATATCCGCTTTATACTGCGCAGCAAGCCTGTGGTATCTTGTCAAAAGAACATCGCACTCCGCAGCTCGTTCCTCTGCTTCCAGAATGGAAGAAAGGATTTTGGCTCTCTGCAAGCGCACAGTCGATTTTTCTCTGTGTTTCCTGTAGGACGGCAGTCGCTTGATCTATCTGTGCTTCGACATCTGCATCATCAAAAATATGTAAATCATGTTCAAGCTGCTCCTTGCGTTCCGCAGCATCCCGGATTTTCCGATTGACATACTCGGCTACAGCCTTTCGGCGCGCTTTCTTTATTTCCTTTTTCTCTTGTGCATCTGTCTCTGTAAAAGTCCTGCCGGTAATCAGATACAAAAGTGCCGAAAGGAACAGGGTGTTCTCCATATAGCGATGTTTTGGCTCTACAATAGAGTCAATATCATCAATTCTGTTTTCATCCAAATAAAATACACGCAGCAAATTGCGCCAGGTGAGTCGCTTCTTTTCGAACCTTGCGTTCGTTACAATCATGGTTTCTTGCTCAATGCCAATGAGCTTCAGCCATACTTCGTTCAGAGGCGGATTCTTTGCTCCCTTTCGGTAATTGACATCATAGGTGCCGCTATCTATACCGTCTATGGTGCTGGTCACCTCTACCTGATTCTTTCCCACATTCCTATGAAGAGTGACTTCGCCATCACGGTCATTTGATCCGACAATCATGGTCACGCCGTCATATTTTGCCGTTTCCTTAAACGGCTTGTCCACTGAGCCACCGAAGACAAAGTCAATACAATTTGCCACGCAGGTCTTTCCACTGTCAGAGCGTCCCTGTATAATGGTCAGTCCTTTACCGAAGGAAACGCTGGCATCGCCCTTGATGGCGCTTTTCGCTACAACTTTTTAATGTAAAATCCTGCCATTGCGTTACCTCCTTAAAGATTTCGTTGACTGTCGGCTAATTTCGTTGAACAACTGGACATCGCTATAGTTCCCATACTTCTCAATCACAATCTGCATAAGTTCTTTATACCGCCTGGCATATTCTGATTGGAAACCCTCACTCATGTTTCTTCCACTTTCCGAAACGGAATAAAGGATACCTGTTTCATCATTCGTGGCTATAACCAGTCCATCAACTACAAGATTCTTTATTGCAGCTTTTGTAAGGTTCCGCCTTGCGGAAAGTTCGCTGAATGCAAAACCGTTTTCCCCATTTAGAGATCTATCTGCAACGCCAAAGTCCTCACAGTAAATCGTTATAAAGTCATAAGCGGCAATTCTGTCGAGGGTAATTCCGTCATTCGCCACATCAAGAAGCAGCACCACGTGGAGAGACAGTTCAAAGGGCGTATTGAAAAGTTTGTTACTCATCAATGTTCACCCACGACTCAATCACGCCGTCATTCACCAATATATGGCAAATGCCTTTCTTCTCCAAATTGCCGATCAGATTCCGCATCTGGCTGAGTACGGAACTGTCAAGCGTGGTGCTTGTTATTTTTTCAAGGACGGCATTCAGCCTTGCGTAACCATCCTCATAATCCTTCCAATATGTAGTATTGATGCCGTGCCATGCATCATCCTTCAGTCTGCCGAACTCATCCTCTCCGTCATCGAAGATATCCCGGACAGATCGTTCAATACTTACCGCACTGTAATATGCCATGCGCTGTTCCTTGTAGTTCTCTGCATATCGTTTCGGAAGGGAAGAAATATCGTCAGCAGTAAAAGTCGCCTTGTTTAATTTCTGAGCATACACCTCATACAAGGCACGAATATAATCGAGTTCGTGTTTGTTTACATCATCCGGAACAAGCGACTGATGAATCGTGATAACCTCGCCTGATATATGCAACTTATTGCCTCTGCGCTCTATTGTCGCAGGGGCTATATTTTTTAGACTTTTCCTGTCTCCATGCGCTGATAGTTCAGCGCAGTCACATCATCGGACAACCCTTCGGAACGGCGTCTGATGATCTGAGCCAGGATGTTAGCGCAGGCCTGTCCGACCTCTGAGGGATCGACATCGAACCCGAACTCCGCCAGCTTGTCCTTCATGTGGTTCAAGGCGTCGTAGGAGTATGTATTCACAAAATCAGCAAACTTCGTCTCATCCAGTCGAGGTGTAAGTGCAGACGCCTTTTTCTGTGAAATGGGAAGCCTGCCGCTGTAATATGCCTCAAGTGTGGATTTTCTAAGCCCATAGAGTGGATTCGGAGAAGCTTTTTCCAATGCCTCATCATCCAGGATGGCATCCGTCAACGTCTTCACAAATTCAGCAGCGTTCATTTTTACTTCATAGTTATGATGCATGAACTGCACAAGGTCGCAGAATTTCAAGTTGATACCCTCCTTTCCAATGTAGGCACTCATGTAGGCAGATGTAGGCAAACCTACGAGTTTTGAAAGTCCTATTTTCTATAATGAAAGCGTGATAAGGCAGAAGGAACGCACAGTCTGTGCGGAATCAAATGTTTCACTTCACAGTATACCATATGCAAGCGTGATAATCAATATAATTTTGCGAACGCAAAACTTATTTTCAAAATAAAGCTATTGATTCGCGTTTGCGAGTGGTTACAGTCTCGCCTGATACTGCATCACCTGATCACTGATGGCTCAACGGTATCTGACGGTAAAACTCAATATCACAGCTGCCTTTTGAGCGGGTTAGCTGCAATCCGAAACGGAGAACTCCGTTAGGACTGCGGTTAGGTCTTGCACCCTTTTTGCGGCAGCGCCCAGAGTCCTCCGTTTCGAGAAATCGACAAATGGAGGACTTTTTTATGAAAACCAATGAAAATCAGACCACATCAACCATCTACTACCGTCCGCTCAAGCAGTGGATCGAGGTCACCCCGGAACAGAAGCGTGACTGGGAGCGGTTCGTAAAGGGACTACCCGCAAGGCAAAACAGAGAGCCGGAGCCTGCTGCATTCCGTACAAAAAAGCTACAAATGCGACGGCTCTGCGATACCTGCGAGTTCCGCTGTATCCCGAAGGACGCTCCCCAGCATCTTTCCATCGACACTGAGATGGAGAACGCCTACGAAAAAACGGCGTCTCCCGTACCAGCTTTCTTTCGGACAGCAGGCTGACCACGGAGATCGATATCGACGCCCTGATTCTGAACGGCCTGCTTACGGAGCTTCAGTCATCCGACCCGGAAAGCTACGAGATCCTCATGGCCATTGCGGACGGGCTGTCTGAACGGGCCGGCGCGGAGCGGCTGCATATACCCCGGAACACCTTCGTGTATAAGCGCAATCAGCTGCTGAAGCGGCTCAAGGAAAAATTTAAAAATCTTTTCGGCCAACTCCTCCTTTCCCGTCCAGATGGGTCTGTGAAAGGCAACACAAGACGCCTTTGGGAAAGGAGAAAACGCCGATATGAGTTACAACGCAAACCATTATGACGCCCGTGCCGATGAGGACATTGTTGATGTCCTGACCGCAATCAGCGTGGTGTCAAGGAGACTGGCGAGCAACCTGACTGCCGCGCGCCAGCAGAGCAAATCCAGGGAAGGAGGAAAATTACATGAGCAGAATGAGCGATATGGCACAGACCATCGAAGATCTCCGCAGTGCTGCCGCTGCTATTTCGGATGCCGCTGACTGGCTGACGAAGATGTTCAGCGGAGAGCAACCGGCAGAGGATGCTCCCGTTTCTCCTCCTGAACCGGAACTGACGCTGGAGCAGGTCAGGGCCGTGCTTGCGGACAAATCCCGCCAGGGACACACCGCCGAGATCCGCACCCTGCTTCAAAAGTACGGTGCGTCCAAGCTGTCACAGATCGACCCTGCACACTATAAGGCGTTACTCGCCGAAGCGGAGGAATTGGCAGATGGCAACTAAGCACGCAGTCTTATCCGCTTCTTCTTCTGAAAGGTGGCTCAACTGCCCGCCATCAGCAAGGCTGTGCGAAGCCTACGAGGACAAGGGCAGCGACTACGCCGCCGAGGGACGGACGCCCATGCGCTCTGTGAGTTTCGGCTAAAGCAGACTCTGGGGATTCCGGCAAACGATCCAATCGAAAACCTCACCTGGTACAACGAGGAGATGGAGGACTGCGCCGCCGTCTATGCCGCCTATGTGACAGAGCTTCTGGAGACCGCAAAAGCAGACCTGCACCGACTCGGTCATCCTGATCGAGCAGCGAGTGGATTTCTCCGCTGGGTACAGGACGGCTTCGGCACCGCCGACTGCATTGTCATCGCTGACGGTGAACTGAACATCGTGGACTATAAGCACGGCAAAGGCGTGGAGGTGTCCGCCGTGGAGAATCCGCAGATGATGCTGTATGCCCTGGGCGCTCTGGAGATCTTTGACGGCATCTACGACATCGACTCCGTCCGCATGACCATCTACCAGCCCCGGAAATCCAATATCAGCGTCTGCGTCATGGAAAAGGACAGTCTGCTCGAATGGGCGCACAATGACCTGGCATATAAGGCGAAGCTGGCCTACGAGGGCGGCGGGGAGTTTGCCTGCGGCGAGTGGTGCCGGTTCTGCAAGGCGAAGGCCGAATGCCGGGAACGAGCCGAAGCAAATCTGGCGCTTGTCCGGTACGACTTTGAGGAGCCGCCCCTCCTGACCGATGAGGAGATTGCAGACATTCTGGACAAAGTGGACGCTCTTACTGCCTGGGCTGCGGATGTGAAGGAATACGCGCTCCAGCAGGCTGTCAGCGGCACGGTGTTCCCCGGATGGAAGCTGGTCGAGGGTCGCTCCAACCGCAAATACACCAGCGAATCCGCTGTAGCCGCAGCCGTTGAGGGCACAGGCTTTGACCCCTACGAAAAGAAACTGCTCGGCATCACCGCCATGCAGAAGCTGCTGGGCAAATCCCGCTTTGAGGAGCTTCTCGCACCCTACATTGAAAAGCCGCAAGGCAGGCCGACGCTCGTGCGGTCGAGTGATAAACGGCCCGAATGGAATACCGCAAAAAATGATTTTATGGAGGAAATGTAATATGTCTACGAACACAAACAGAGTCAACAACCCTATGAAGGTCATCACCGGCCCCGACACCCGCTGGTCTTACGCCAACGTCTGGGAGGCAAAGTCAATCAACGGCGGCACGCCGAAGTACTCGGTGTCGCTGATCATCCCGAAGTCTGACACTAAGACGGTGGCAAAGATCAAGGCAGCCATTGAAGCCGCCTACCAGGAGGGGCAGGCCAAGCTGAAGGGCAACGGCCGCCTCCGTGCCTCCTCTCTCCGCAATCAAGACCCCGCTGAGAGATGGCGACATTGAAAGACCCGATGATCCTGCCTATGCCAACGCCTACTTCATTAACGCCAACTCCGCTACCGCTCCCGGCATCGTGGACGCTGACCGCAATCCTGTTCTGACCCGCTCCGAGGTCTACTCCGGCGTGTACGGCAGAGCTTCCATCAACCTGTACGCTTTCAACAGCAATGGCAACAAGGGCATCGCCTGCGGTCTGAACAATCTGCAGCTCATCCGTCCCGGCGAACCCCTGGGCGGCAAGGCCAGCGCCGAAGCCGACTTTGCAACCGATGATGACGAGGATTTCCTCGGTTAAGACAGTGGAGGTAAAACACTATGACAACAATTCAGACAATTCTTCTCTTTACAGTTCTCGGAATCTGGTTGTGCATCAGCTCCGTCATTCTGATCAGCAGCATCTAGTCCTTTCTCTACGACCGCAAACGTGAAAAGCGTGAGCGGGAACAGGCGCTTCGTGACGCTGAATATCACGAAACCGCATGAAGCTGCTGGAGAAATAAGCGACTAAGCCCCAGGGCGGCGGAGCGATCTGCCGCCCTGTTGGGGTATGGAAGGAAGTGACGAAATGCAAACCTTATCCATCGACCTGGAGACTTACAGCGACCAGCCCCTCGCCAAAACCGGCGTGTACCGTTATGTGGAGTCTCCCGATTTTGAAATACTGCTCTTTGCCTATAGCGTGGATGGCGGTCCCGTACAGCAGATAGACCTTGCCTGCGGGGAGAAGATTCCCTCGGAGATTCTTTCCGCATTGGAGAATGAGACTGTGACCAAATGGGCCTTCAACGCCAATTTTGAACGCATCTGCCTGTCACGCTTTCTGGGCTATCCGACCGGCGACTATCTGGAGCCGGATTCCTGGAAATGCTCGATGGTCTGGGCTGCGTACATGGGGCTGCCCTTATCCCTGGAGGGAGTCGGCGCCGTTCTTGGTCTGGAAAAGCAAAAGCTGGCCGAAGGCAAAGACCTCATCAAATATTTCTGCCAGCCCTGTGCGCCAACGAAGTCCAACGGTCAGCGCACCCGCAATCTTCCCAAACACTCTCCGGACAAGTGGCTGGCGTTCAAACGATACAACATCCGCGATGTGGAGACGGAGATGTCCATCCAGGCAAGGCTCTCCAAATATCCCGTGCCGGACAGCGTGTGGGAGGAATACCATCTCGACCAGGAGATCAACGACCGCGGCGTGGGGCTGGATATGGAACTGGTGCGGCAGGCCATTCAGATGGACGGGCGCTCCCGCTCGGAGCTGACACAGGCAATGAAGGAACTGACCTCGCTGGACAATCCCAACTCGGTACAGCAGATGAAACAGTGGCTTGCGGATAACGGCATGGAGACCGATACCCTGGGTAAAAAAGCAGTGGCGGAGCTTTTGAAAACCGCGCCGCCACAATTGCAAAGGTGCTGACCCTGCGCCAGCAGCTTGCGAAATCCAGCGTGAAAAGTATCAGGCGATGGAGACCGCCGTCTGCTCCGATGGCCGGGCAAGAGGGATGTTCCAGTTTTACGGAGCCAACCGCACAGGGCGCTGGGCAGGCCGCATCATTCAGATGCAAAATCTGCCCCAGAACCATCTGGACGATCTGTCCGAAGTCAGAGGACTTGTCCGGGCAGGCGACTTTGATGCCGTGGAAATGCTCTATGAGGATGTGCCGAATACATTGTCCCAGCTGATCCGCACGGCATTCGTTCCACAGGGCGACCGCAAATTTATCGTTGCTGACTTTTCCGCCATCGAAGCCCGTGTCATAGCGTGGCTTGCCGGCGAGAAGTGGCGGCGGCAGGACGTATTCGCCGAGGGCAAGGATATCTACTGCGCCAGTGCATCCCAGATGTTCGGCGTCCCCGTGGAAAAACACGGCGTCAACGGTCACTTGCGGCAGAAAGGCAAGATCGCCGAATTGGCTCTCGGCTACGGCGGATCTGTGGGCGCACTCAAGGCTATGGGCGCTTTGGAGATGGGGCTGTCTGAGGATGAGCTTCCCGCTCTGGTCTCCGCATGGCGGCAGTCGAATCCGAAAATCGTGCAGTTCTGGTGGGCGGTTGACCGAGCCGTAATGGACGCTGTTACCCGTAAGACCACCCAAAAACACACGGCGTATTCTCCGCCAGAAATGGGATGCTGTTCATCACCCTGCCGTCCGGCAGGAGTCTTGCCTATGTGAAGCCTAAGATCGGGACAAATAAGTTCGGCGGAGACTGCATCACCTATGAAGGCGTTGGTGGCACAAAGAAATGGGAACGGCTGGACAGCTACGGCCCCAAGTTTGTGGAAAACATCGTCCAGGCAACCTCCCGCGATATCCTTTGTTACGCCATGAAGACCCTTCGCTGCTGCTCCATCGTCATGCATATCCACGACGAGGTGGTCATTGAAGCCGACCGCCGGATGTCCCTGCAGGCCGTCTGTGACCAGATGGGCAGGACGCCGCCCTGGGCAAAAGGCTTGCGGCTTCGCGCCGATGGCTATGAGACTGATTTTTACAAGAAGGATTAACGAGGTAACGCCTATGAGCATCAATAAATTCAACTGCGAGGGCTATTACGACCCCACAGCCTATGAAGCCCTCACCAATATAGAAAAAGAAGAACGCGCCCTCCGCGCTTTCCGCCCTATCGTGTATATCTGCTCCCCCTATGCCGGAGATGTGACCGCCAATGTAGAGAATGCCCGGAGATACAGCCGCTTCGCCGTGGACATGGGATACATCCCTATTGCGCCGCATCTGTTGTTTCCGCAGTTTCTCTGTGACGACAATCCAAAGGAACGTCAGCTGGGGCTGTTCTTTGGAAACGCCCCCTCATGAGCAAATGCTCCGAGGTGTGGGTGTTCGGCGAATACATCTCTTCCGGCATGGAAGCGGAGATCCGCAGAGCCAAGTGGAAGAACTACCGTTTGAGATATTTTACGGCTGCGTGCGAGGAGGTAACCGACTATGCGTGAACTGAACATCGCCTACGGCAACAACCGGCAGGCGAAGAGATGGGTCAACAAGACCATAAAATTTGACGATTTGAAGGAACGGCTCAGAGTGCCCATCCGCACCACCGAGTCCGCAGAGGAATATGCAAAGATGAGCCGCGCCCAGCGGGACGCCGCCAAAGACCACGGCGGCTTTGTGGCGGGCGTGCTGAAGGGCGGCAGGCGCAAGGTCGATACCGTGGAGAGCCGCTCAATGGTGGCGCTTGACGGCGACCGCATCGACGCCGCTTTTTCTGGATAGCTATGAGTCCCTCTGCCCCTATACCTCCGCACTGTACACCACCCACAGCAGTACGGAGGAAAATCCCCGCGTCCGTCTGGTGTTCCCGCTGACCAGGGATGTGACCCCGGAGGAATTTGTGGCGGTATCCCGCTATCTTGCTCAGATGCTGGGCATCGACTATTTTGACGAATGCTCCTACCAGCCCAATCAGCTGATGTACTGGCCGTCCATTCCGGCCAACGGCTCCTTTGTGTATAAGGAGACGGACGGCGGCTGGCTCGATCCCGATGCGATTCTCACAAAACACCCGGAATGGACGGATCCCACAAGACTGCCCACCTCTTCCAGGGAAAGCAAGGCGAATACCACCGCACAGCAGAAGGTGCAGGACCCTCTGACCAAAGAAAGTGTGGTGGGTCTGTTCAACCGCACTTATTATCCCATCAGCAAGGCGCTGGAGACATTCCTCTCCGATGTCTATGAGCCGACCGACAACGAAAACCGCTGGCATCTGATTGAATCCTCCAGCATGGCGGGCGTGGAGATCAAGGAAGATAAATTCGTCTATAGCCACCACGCCAAAGACCCGGCTTACCTCAAGCTGTGCAACGCCTTTGACATCGTCCGCATCCATCGCTTTGGAGATCTGGATGAAAAAGCGTCGTACAAGGCGATGTGCGAGTTCGCCATGCAGCAGGATGAGGTAAAGCTGCTGGCGGCAGACGAACGAATGGCGGACGCAGAGACGGATTTCTCCGGCAGCGAGGATACCGACTGGCAGAAGCGTTTCCAGTACGAACCCCGCTCCACGGTGCTGAAGAATAACCTCCACAACATCACTCTGATCCTCCAGAACGACCCGCAGCTCCAGAATATCGTGTTCAACCAGCAGCTGGACGGTATGGAGATCAAGGGCGAGGTACCCTGGAAGCACCCATCTAAATACTGGAGGGACGCTGACGATGCCCAGCTGATCAGCTATGTGGATTCCCACTACGGAACATTCTCCCAGCGCAATTATCAGATTGCTGTAACCAAGGTGGCGGACGACCGCTCCTACCACCCCATCCGTGAATATCTGGCGGCTTTGCCGGAGTGGGACGGCGTTCTCCGTGTGGACACGCTCCTCATCGACTATCTGGGCGCGGAGGATAATTCCTATGTCCGCGCCGTGACAAGAAAGACTCTCTGCGCCGCCGTGCGCCGGGTACAGGAGCCGGGCGTGAAGTTCGATACCATGCTGGTCTTAAACGGCCCCCAGGGGAATCGGAAAAAAGCACCCTCATTTCCCGCCTTGCCGGAGAATGGTTCTCCGACAGTCTGAACCTGAGCGATACCAAGGACAAGACCGCCGCAGAGAAGCTGCAGGGCTATTGGATTCTGGAAATCGGTGAGCTGGCGGGACTTCGCAAAGCCGAGGTGGAGACACTGCGCTCCTTCCTTTCCCGTCAGAACGACATCTACCGTGCCGCTTTTGGCAGGCGGGCGACGCCGCATCCGAGGCAGTGCATCTTCTTTGGCACCACCAACGCCGAGTCCGGCTACCTGCGGGACACCACCGGCAACCGCCGTTTCTGGCCGGTCAAAACGCCGGGCGGCGGCGCAAAGCACTCCTGGGAGCTCACCCATGAAGATATCAGCCAGATCTGGGCGGAGGTGCTGGTGCTTGTGGAGAACGGCGAGAAGCTGCATCTGGCTCCCGATCTGGAGGTCCTCGCCAAGAGTGAACAGCGGGAAGCGCTGGAGTCCGATGAGCGCGAAGGGCTGGTGCGCGAGTATCTGGAGACCCTGCTCCCGGAGGATTGGGACGGCATGGATCTGTTCGACCGCCGCTCCTTCCTCGCCGGAGTGAATAATATCGGCCGTGTGGGTACGGTCGCCAGAACACGGGTCTGCAATATGGAGATCTGGTGTGAACTTTTCGGCAAGGATCAAGGCAGCCTTGGCCGCGCCGAATCCAATAACCTCACGGCAATGCTCACCAAGCTCGGCTGGGTGCGCAAGGAGAAAAAGGAGCGCGTCAGGCCCTATGGACCACAGTTTGTCTTTGTTCCCGGCGATGTTCCCGACTGACTTTTCGGGAACGGAGCGAATCAGGAACAGTTCCCGACTTCCGGCAGTGTTCCCAGGGGAGACTCTGGGAACGCCGTCAGGGAACACACCGAATGTGCCGCCGCAAGGCAACTTTATAGGCTCTGTTCCTGTGTTCCTAAAAAAGCATATAAATTGAAAATGTATCAAAAAGACTGTACAGAACCCGTAAATCACGCATACGCACGCGCGTAAGGATTTTCAGGTTTTTAAGAACACGGAGGTAAATCAAAATGTCAATGTATGAAATAGACAGCGCGTATGTCCGCAGGTGTCAGAAGCGGCTTCAGGAATGGGGAGCGCCCCTCTCCGGCTGGTACTGTGACTATATTTACGATGTGGCAGATGAAGAGGAAGATTCCGACCATATCGAATTGTTCACTTGCGAACTCTGCGATTGTACGCAAGTACGATTTGTTCATGTGATGCGGCATGACGAGTACTTTGAGACTGTTTCGGTCGGCTGTATCTGCGCCGGAATTATGGAGGGGAGATATCCTCGCCGCCAGAGAGCGTGAACGGCTTATGAAAAACCGAGCCAAACGGAAGCGGAACTTTCCCCACCGTCAATGGCGGAAGAACTGGTATGGAAACTATCAGCTGACTTATCAGGGCAGAAAGGTGTTTATCAACAATAAGGGTGGCAATCGCTACAGCGTATATGTGGATGGCAGGACCGCCTGGAGCTACAAGGGCAAACCCCTCGACAATTTTGTCTCCGCCGCCTATGCCGCTTTTGAATTGGCCGACCCCATAGAAAGGATACGCCCATGAGCGAAAAAGAAATTGAAAAGAAGCTGACCCTGGCGGTCAAACAGGCCGGCGGCATCTGCCCCAAGCTCGTATCTCCCGGTTTTGACGGTATGCCGGACCGCATGGTGCTGCTGCCGAATGGACGGATAGGCTTTGTTGAAGTCAAGGCTCTGGGAGAAAAGCCGCGACCTCTGCAGCTTTCCCGCCACAGGCTTTTGCGGCTGCTGGGATTTCCGGTGTATGTGCTGGACGATACGGAGCAGATTGGAGGGATACTGGATGAGATACGAACCTCATGAATATCAGAAATATGCGGTGGATTACATTGAGACACACCCCGCAGCCGCTATCTTCTTAGACTGCGGCCTGGGAAAACCAGCATCACGCTGACAGCCATAGCCGACCTGCTGTTTGACAGCTTCGAGGTCCATAAAGTGCTGGTCATCGCACCCTTAAGAGTGGCGCGGGACACATGGACGGCTGAAGCGGATAAGTGGGATCACCTTCAGGATCTCATCTGCTCCGTGGCTGTCGGGACGGAAGCCCAGCGCCGGTCGGCATTGATGAGACGCGCTGACATCTACATCATCAACCGGGAAAACGTCCAGTGGCTGGTGGAGGAAAGCGGCATCCCGTTCCATTTCGATATGGTGGTGATCGACGAGCTTTCCTCTTTCAAAAACCACAACACCAAGCGGTTCAAGGCAATGCTGAAAATCAGGCGCAGGGTCCACCGTATTGTGGGACTAACCGGCACTCCGGCATCCAACGGACTCATGGATTTATGGGCGGAGTTCCGCATTTTGGATATGGGGCAGCGGCTGGGGCGGTTCATCACTAGGTATCGCACCGATTACTTCACGCCGGACAAGCGAAACGGCCAGGTCATCTACTCCTACAAACCCCTGCCCTATGCAGAGGACGCCATCTACCGACAGATTTCGGACATCACCATCTTCTATGAAGTCCGCCGACCACCTGCATATGCCAAAGCTGGTCAGCAGTGAATACACGGTTCGGCTTTCCGAGGATGAACAGAAAAATACACGGACTTGAAACAGGAGCTGGTGCTGTCGCTGGGCGACGCAGAGATCACTGCCGCCAACGCCGCCTCCCTCTCCGGGAAACTCTCCCAGATGGCGAACGGCGCAATCTATGACGACGGCGGTGAGAGCATTCGCATTCACGACCGCAAGCTGGACGCTTTGGAGGATATCATCGAAGCCGCAAACGGCAAACCGCTTCTGGTGGCTTACTGGTTCAAGCATGACCTGACACGTATTTCGGAAAGGCTGCAAAGCTGCATATCCCGTTCTCCCGACTGGATGACGCCGCCAGTATCCGCAGATGGAACAATGGCGAGTTACCGGTGGCGCTGATCCATCCCGCTTCCGCCGGGCATGGGCTGAATCTCCAGAGCGGCGGCTCAGCCATCGTATGGTTCGGACTGACCTGGAGCCTGGAGCTTTATCAGCAGACCATAGCGCGGCTCTGGCGGCAGGGGCAGACTTCTGAAACTGTGGTGGTACAACACATCGTCACAAAGGGCACCATTGACGAATGCATCATGAAAGCCCTCTCCAAAAAGGAGCATACCCAGACGGCGCTGATCGACGCCGTGAAAGCGGACTTGAAAATCTGAGCCAATCTAAGAAAATCCGTGCCAATCCGAGGATCAAAATTTCGGAGGTGCGAATATGAGCAATATCACGATTTACGAGGCCGTTGCGAACGCCATTATATTACAGGCCGTGAAGGACTACCGCATGGCGCTGAAAAGCCTGAAAGCCAACGCCCGGAACAGGACGGCACAGGCGGATAAAGCCGAAATTGAGCGGTTCTTCCGTTCGCAGTGGTACTCGGCACTTACGAGTGTTGATGGCGAGATGCTGATCCGCTCCCTGCAGAAGGAGGTGGATGCATGACCGCAAAAGAATATCTGAACCAGGCGCGGCACCTGGATGCCCTTATAAACTGCCGCCTGCGTGAGATTGACTACTGGAGGGATTTATCGAGCAGCGTCTCAGGCAGTAATTTCGAACCACACTACAATCCCAACAAGCCCACAGAAGCCCCTTTTGTCCGGTGCCTTGAGAAAATCGACGCCATCCAGAGGGATGTGGCGGAAAAGGTGGTGTATCTGGTGTGCCTCAAAGGAAACCATCAATGCGGCAATCGACAGGCTTGCCAGCCGCGAGGAGCAGCTGGTACTCCGTTACCGTTACCTGACAACTGCTCCTGGGAGGAGATATCCCGGATGCTGAACGTGTCGCTTCGCACGGTACACCGCATACACGGGTCAGCTCTCCAGAATTTTTTCTGTCCCGGATTGAAAGTTGGCACGGTTTGGCACAGTATGGCACACCCGTCCTGTGATATCATTACAATAGCGAAGTAGAATACAAAACAGCCTTCATGGGAGCGTCCTGTGGAGGTTTTTCTTATGCCCCAAGGAGGTGAAGCGATGCCAAGGGAAACCAAAGCGGCCATGCTCCTACCCCGGCTGTCCCAACCTCACGGACGGTCAGTATTGCAAGGAACACGAAGCAGCCGCCCGCAGGCAGTACAACAAATACCAACGCAGTGCGGACGTAAATAAGAAATACGGCAGAGCCTGGAAACGAATCCGTGACCGCTACGCTGCGGCGCATCCTCTCTGTGAGATGTGTCTGAAGGAAGGACGGCTGACTCCTGTGGATGAGGTACACCACATCGTTCCCATCTCTCAGGGCGGCACTCATGCCAGGGACAACCTGATGAGCCTTTGCCGTTCCTGCCATACCAAGATTCACCACGACCTTGGCGACCGGTAGGGCGGTCAAAATCTCTGCGGGTCCTGTACGCGGGCAGCGGCCTGGGGCCTCGTGTGCAAAAAAAAGGCGAAATCAAAAGGGTAATTAAGGGCAGCCGGCTGCGGCTGCTTATTTTTCGAGGAAAGGGGTGAGAAAAATGCCGACAAAATCCAATAACACAGGTGGGCGCGGTGGTGCGAGACCCGGTGCGGGAAGGAAGAAATCCGCAGTCAAGGACAAAGCCGAAAACGGGAATCCGAGCGGCAGAAGACTTGAAGTGCTGGATATTCCCGAAGTCGAGGGTGTTGTCATGCCGAAACCCCATGAGTATTTCTCTCTGCCGAGCAGCGTGACGGAAGCACGCTCCAGGCGCAGGAAATTTACACGGAAACCTGGGAGTGGTTAAAAAAGGTGGGCTGCGCGGCGAAGGTGTCACCACAGCTTCTGGAGCGGTACGCCATGTGCAGCGCCCGCTGGATTCAGTGCGAGGAGATGACCAACCGCATGGGCTTCCTCTCCAAGCACCCGACCACCGGAAAGCCGATCCCGTCTCCGTTTATTAACATCGGCATCAACTACATGAACCAGGCGGTTCGGCTCTGGAATGAGATTTTCCAGATCGTGAAGGAAAACTGCAGCACCGATTACGGGGAGGTATCTCCCCAGGATGATCTGATGGAGCGTCTTCTCCGTGCAAGGAAAGGATAAAGCTATGTTTGAAAAAGTGAATCCGTGCCACCCGGACAAGGTGGCGGACCGCATTGCCGGCGCCCTGGTGGATGCGGCGTACCGGAAAGAGGAAAATCCCAGGATCGCCGTGGAAGTCCTCATCGGCCACGGCGTCTGCCACATCATCGCGGAAACATCAGTGAGCATTCCACAGGATGAAGTGGAATCCATTGTCCATCGCATCGCAGGAAATCTGCACACGGACTATCTGGAAGTGCCGCAGGACGGACGCCTTGCCAACAACCAGGCAGAAGGAATCCGCTGCGGCGACAACGGTATCTTCAAAGGAATGCCGGTCACGGAGGAGCAGAAAGCACTCTGTGAGATCGCCAAAAGTGTATATCACACTTATCCCTCGGATGGGAAGTACATCATTGACGAAGCAAGGCTCATCCTCTGCCAGAGCAATGCCCCTGCCGCAGAGCTGCGGAAACGGTATCCGGGCGCCGAGGTCAATCCCTTTGGGCGACTGGACAGGCGGCATCGATGTGGACACCGGCGCGACCAACCGAAAGCTCGGCAGCGATATGGCCGATTCGGTGACGGGCGGAGGCCTTCATGGGAAAGACCTCTCGAAGGCAGATGTCAGCGTGAACATCTACGCATGGCTGAAGGCGCAGGAAACGGAAAGCCCGTGGAACTGTGCTGCGCCATCGGGGAAGATACGGTGGACGGCATCCCCTATAGAGAAATCGTGGAGACTGCCCGGAGATACATCCGGTCCCTCGGCGGCTTTGAAAAATTTGCGGAATGGGGGCTGGTGCGATGAAAACGACAACCGAGATGCGGCTTGTCCCTATCGCCAAGCTGGTACCCTATGTGAACAATGCCCGCACCCACTCCCCGGAGCAGATTACCAAGCTCCGCTCGTCCCTCCGGGAGTTTGGCTTTATCAATCCCGTCATCATCGACCGTGATTTTAATGTGATCGCCGGCCACGGCAGAATCCTGGCGGCAAAGGAGGAAGGCATCACGGAGGTTCCCTGTGTGTTTGCCGACCATCTTACCGAAGCGCAGAAGAAAGCCTATATCATTGCGGACAACCGCATGGCGATGGACGCCGGATGGGATGAGGAACTTCTGCGGGTGGAGATTGAGTCTTTGCAGGGCATGGACTTTGACCCTCTGCTCACCGGCTTTGATGAAAAGGAACTGGCAGCTCTGTTCGATGACGGCATGGAAGCCAAAGAGGATGACTTCGATGTGGACGCGGAGCTGCAAAAGCCTGCCTTCTCCCGGTTGGGCGACGTATGGACGCTTGGCAGGCACCGTCTGGTATGCGGGGGACTCTACAAAGGCAGAGACATACACCGCACTCATGGATGGCGTTAAGGCAAACCTGGTGATTACCGACCCGCCGTACAACGTCAACTTACGAAGGCTCGGCTGGCAAAATCAAGAACGACAACATGGCAGGCGAGAAATTCTATGAATTCCTCCTTGCCGCTTTTCAGAATATGGAATCGGTTATGGCGGCGGACGCATCCATCTATGTGTTCCACGCCGATACCGAGGGGCTAAACTTCCGCAGGGCGTTTGCCGATGCGGGATTTTATTTATCCGGCTGCTGCATCTGGAAGAAGCAATCCCTTGTGCTGGGACGCTCTCCGTACCAGTGGCAGCATGAGCCGGTGCTGTACGGCTGGAAGAAAACGGCAAGCATCAGTGGTACACCGGCAGGAAGGAAACCACCATCTGGGAGTTTGATAAACCCAAGAAGAACGGCGACCATCCCACCATGAAGCCAATCCCTCTGCTGGCTTATCCTATCCAGAACAGTTCTATGGCAAACTCGGTGGTGCTTGACCCATTCGGCGGTTCCGGTTCTACGCTCATTGCCTGTGAGCAGACTGACCGCATCTGCCGCATCATCGAGTTGGACGAGAAGTTCTGCGATGTGATTGTAAACCGATATATTGAGCAGGCCGGTTCTGCGGATGGCGTGAGCGTCCTCCGTAATGGCAGGACATACAGCTACGAGGAGGTCACGGATGGAACAGAATAAACTGACGCTGGGCAGCCTGTTTGACGGCTCCGGCGGTTTTCCTTTAGGCGGTTTGATCTCCGGCATTACCCCTGTATGGGCATCGGAGGTTGAGCCGTTTCCTATCCGGGTGACCACAAAGCGGCTGCCCTTTATGAAGCATTACGGCGATGTATCCAAAATGGACGGCGCAGAGGTAGAGCCGGTGGACATCATCACCTTCGGCTCACCCTGCCAGGACATGAGCATCGCAGGTCGGCGGGAGGGCTGGACGGCTCCCGCTCCAGTCTTTTCTATGAAGCCGTCCGAATCGTAAAAAGAAATGAGGTGTGCAACCGATGGAAAATATCCGAGGTATATCGTCTGGGAGAACGTCCCTGGCGCGTTCAGTTCCAACAAGGGCGCGGACTTCCAGTCCGTCCTCGAAGAGATCTGCTCGGTCAAAGGATACGAAATTGATCCTGCTCGACCTGAGAGATGGGCAAACGCCGGGGGAGATCGTGGCAGACGATTTCAGTCTCGCATGGCGGGTATTTGATGCGCAGTACTGGGGAGTCCCCCAGCGCAGAAAACGCATCTACCTTGTCGCAGATTTTGCAGGCGGGAGTGCCGGAAAAATACTATTTGAGTCCGAAGGCGTGTCTGGGTATACTCCGCAGGGCTTCCGCCCGTGGCAAGGAGTTGCCGGAGCTTTTGCGGAAGGCGCTGGAGCGTCAGGCTGCGTCTGCCTAAACGACCAGGGCGGCAGCCGCATAGATGTGACGGAGGATGTCGCAGCAACTCTCCGGGCGGAAAACCACGGACACCCTCCCTGCGTGATGGGTGCCGCCAGCTTCTGTACCGAGCATTCCGCACAAGCCAGGGGCATCGGGTATGGGGAGGAAACCTCGCCCACCCTCCGTGCCGGTACGGTGCCGGCGGCGGTCTATGAGAACCATAGCCAGGACACCAGATACATCGGCCCTCTGGAGACAGCGCCTACAGTAATGTCTACCTACGGCACGGGCGGCAACAACCAGCCCTTTGTGGTGGAGACACCCAAGACGCTGAAGATCCGCTCCGGCTGCGATGGCGGCGGTAAAGGCGCGCTGATCCAGGATAACAAGTCCGCCACCCTGGGCTGCAACAATGACCAGACGGTATTCGTGCCGTTCGTGAAGGGCACCCGCCCCCATTCTCCCGATGAGGGGCAGCAGTGGAGAGCCGCCGATGTAGCGAATACACTGAACACCTACGATGTAGGCGAGGCCCGGTGCAATGAACTGGCGGTCAGGGTGTACGGCATCTGCTCCAAGCAGAGCCACGCCATGCTGTCCGACAATCCCCACAGCGGTTTTTATGAAGCGGACACTTCCCGGTGCCTGGACAGGAGCGGCGGCAACCCCACCTGCAACCAGGGCGGCATGGCTGTGGTGGCCCTGCAGGGTTCCATGATTGGCAGGGCGGACAAGAACGGTCCCCAGGGCAGCGGCGTGAATGAGGATGTGTCCTTTACGCTGGATGCCGCTGACCGCCATGCGGTGGCTTACTGCATGACCACCGGCTCTTACACTCAAACATTGGAAGAACAATCTCCAACCTTGATGGCAAGGGATTATAAAGACCCGCCTGTGGTGAATGAGACTGAGCCGGAGTATATCGTCCGCAGACTGACGCCTACCGAGTGCGCCCGGTTGCAGGGGTTCCCGGACTGGTGGTGCGCCGGACTTGGGACAGACGAGCCGACCGAGGAGGAAATCGAGTTCTGGACAGAGGTGTTTGAGACACATCGCACCGTTCTGGGAACTTCCTCCAAGCCAAAGAGCCGGAACCAGATCATCAAGTGGCTGAAAGGCCCCCACCCGATTCCGCAGAATACAAAATGTGGGGCAACGGTGTGGCGCTTCCCAATGTTTACTTCGTGCTCTCCGGGATCGTGTACTATGCACAGTTTCCGGAAGGATAATCCAGCCCTTATTCTACAGAAAAATGTGCGAAAACCGCTTGCTATTTCAGGGGTTCAGAGTGATATATGTACTACCAAAACAAAGGAGGTTTTCGCACATGGAAATCAGATACAATGTGACAGGCGCCAAGCGCAAGGAACTGGTAAAAGGTTATCGCCAATACCACTGGCGCCAGGGCGGAATACAAGTTCATGCCCACCTGCAATTATGAAATCGACTACTTTACGGTCACCAAGGATGGGACACTCCTCTTTGACGACTGCGCCGACAGCGAGGAAGTCGAGCGGGTGCTGGAATCCATCGCCGCCGCTGGCTTTGAATGTGAGCCGCAGGACGGCGTTGAGCAACCCTCTGGGCAAGAAACCAAAGAAACGGAAGAAATCGCCGACAGCGCGCCACAGGGCGAAACTGTGGGGCTTACAGTGGAGATTCCGCTCCACAAAGCGGCGGTTGGCAACCTCACGAAGCTGCTGGAAGCCAAAGGAAATCTGATACGGAAAGCCCTGGGCATCACCGACCTTCGCGTTGAGGTTTTGGAAGATCGGGTGGCGTTCCCCTGGTTCTCCCAGGTAGATGCGGATTCTGCAGCCGCCTACACCCATTTCATTTCCGCACTTTGCGAGATGAGCAGAAATGCCAAGCGAGTGACGGCGACCGAAAAGCCGGTGGATAACGAGAAATACGCATTCCGCTGCTTTCTCCTGCGGCTGGGCTTTATTGGCAGCGAGTACAAAGCGGAGCGCAAGATCCCTGCTGAAGAACCTCTCTGGGTCCTCGGCCTTCAAGAATGGAGGTGCCGGCCATGCGGTTTCCGAATAAAGATACCGTGGAGCGTATCCGCCGGGACTATCCCGCCGGCACCCGTGTGGAACTGGTGCGGATGGATGATGCCCAAGCGCCACTCGCCGGTACGCTCGGCACGGTACTCGGTGTGGATGATACCGGTTCCCTCCTCATGCGCTGGGACAACGGCAGCGGCCTGAACGTGGTCTATGGGGAGGACATTGTGAGAAAGGTGGGTGACCGCCGTGCCGAATAACATTCTGAAGGACTTCTTCTATGGGAACATTAATCCGAATGAAAAGCAGTTTGATTGTAATTCGGAGTATGGAAAAGCCGCTGCCGGTCTGGCCGATGAAGAAGAAAAACTCCGATCCATGCTGGATCATGAGACGTCCGAAATCCTTGATAAGATGATTTGCCTGCAAGCCTCCATTACGGGCATGACCGCTGAGGAGTATTTTATTGATGGGCTGCGGACGGGATTCCGGCTGGCTCTCGCTATACTCGATGAAGGAAAAACGGCTCTCTCACGCCAATTACGGATGGTGGAAAAAGGCTGTAAATTACACAGTATCCAGCAGTCATCTTTTTGTAGTATATTATCGGAAATGGCCTTGCTATTATCCTCTTTTAGAGCGAATATGTGTACACCGAAATGGAAAACACACCAAACGAAAACGGAGGATTCACCATGAACGAGAAAAACAGCAAGGCAGATCGCAGAGATGAAAAACCAGACCATCGGGGTCGAGGTTGAGATGAATAACATCACCCGCCAGAAGGCAGCCAAGGCTGCCGCCGAGTTTTTCGGCACCGGACGCTACGAGAATACCGCCGGCCGCAACGGATACAGCACCTGGTCGGCCTGGGACGCAGACGGGCGCGAGTGGAAGTTCCAGAAGGATGTTTCCATCGCAGGGCCGGACGACCAGAAATGCGAACTGGTCACCCCGATCCTGACCTACGAGGACATCGAAACCCTGCAGGAGCTTTGCAGGCAGCTTCGTCACAACGGAGCCAAGAGCGACGCCTCCAGAGGATGCGGAGTCCACATCCACATCGGGGCGCAGGGACACACCCGCAGAGCCTTCGGAACCTCGCCAACATCATGGCAAGCCACGAAAGCCTGATCGCCGAGGCTTTAAAGCTCGACCGCAGCCGCATGAGCCGCTACTGCCGCACGGTAGACCCAAGATTCTTAGAGCAGGTCAACCGGAAAACCCCGCACAATGGCACAGCTTGCGGACATCTGGTACACCAGCAACGGCGCAAGTTACGGCAGAAACCAGCACTACAACGACAGCCGCTACCATATGCTCAACCTCCACGCCACTTTTACCAAAGGCACGGTCGAATTTAGGCTCTTCCAGTTTGATGAGCCAACCGCAGAGCGCCGGGGCGGCATCCATGCAGGCCAGCTTAAGAGTTACATCCAGCTTTGCCTGGCGCTGAGCCAGATGGCGAAGGATGCGGACGGCAAGCCCCAAACCCCAGCAGAGCGAGAACCCCAAATACGCCATGAGAACCTGGCTCCTACGCCTGGGCTTCATCGGTGAGGAATTTGCAACAGCAAGGGATTTCCTGACCCGCAACCTGACCGGGGACACCGCTTTTCGGCACGGCAGAGCAGCCGCTTGAAGGAACCGCAGGAGTTAGCCTCCTGCCACCTTATCCCTGACCGCTTCAGCGGTCTTAAGGTGGTAGAAGGGTAACCCCTTCGGAAAGGATGGATACCATGAAAGAAAAAAAGATACTACATCGCCTACGGCAGCAACCTCAATGTCCCGCAGATGCGGGATGCGCTGCCCTCACGCCACGATCCTCGGCACGGCAAACCTCAAGGATTGGGAACTGCTTTTTTAAGGGGAGCCGGACCGGCTCTTACCTGACCATTGAAGAATGCGAAAACGGCACGGTTCCCGTGGTGATCTGGGGAGGTGACGGCTGCAGACGAAGCCGCCCTCGACCGTTATGAAGGATTCCCCGACCTTTTTACTACAAGCGGGATATCCGTCTCCAGTACAAAGGCATCCGGACAGGCAACGCAGAACGGTGACGGCTTTTGCCTACGTCATGCATGAGGACAGGCCCATTGGGATTCCCAGCAACTCTCTATATGCGGACTTGCCTGGAAGGGTACGACGCCTTCCGCTTTGACAAGAACATTCTGGTTGACGCCTACGATAAATGCAGGGAGGTATGCGGCTATGAAGGATAACATCATAAGGACGGCGGTCTGCCCGCTTTGCGGCAGGACCTACCACGGCGCTCCGGCGCTTTCCAGGGAGGACAACGAGACGCTCATCTGCCCGGACTGCGGAACCAGGACAGGCGCTTCAGTCCATTGGCGTGGAGCCGTCCGAGCAGGAGCAGATCATTGAGACGATCCACCGCCATACGCAGGAGTAATGTACACAGATTCCTTCGCTGATCTTTGTGCAGATTATGCTCAGAATTAACTTGCTATTATGTGGTTTTAGAGCGAATATATACACACCGAAAGGGAAAACAAAGAAACACGGAGGATGAAGACCATGACAATCAACGAAGCAATGAAAAAATACAGACTGCCGAACCCCACCACCCCGGAAGACCTGGAATGCAGATGGAGCAAGGTCTTAACCTTCGGGGACAAGATAGTGATGGCGGGATATTTTACAACGGTCAGAACCGCCCCTGCTATTTCGGCGCGGCATACGAGTTCCTTACCGATGACCACACCTGCGAAGGGATGATCGGCCTGAAAGCAGCCAGCGGGGTTGAGTTTGAGGATGACGGCCACGCCATTGCCTGGGCGATGCATCAGTAAACAACAGCACAAACCAATAGCCTGAGATTGAGCCGGCCGGCTCTTTCTCTCGTACAGAACCATTTTGGAAGTCGCAGCGATGCGGCTTATTTTTTATGCCATTTGGGAGGTGGTGCCTATGCGAAAACTGAAGAAATATACGCCTACCCGGTTTATGGCGAAGACCTCACACTACGATAAGGACGCTGCCGATTTTGCAGTGATGTTTATCGAGTCTCTCTGCCACACCAAAGGGGCACCTGGGCGGGAAAACCCTTTGAACTGATTGACTGGCAGGAACAGATCATCCGCGACCTGTTCGGCGTGTTAAAGCCCAATGGCTACCGTCAGTTTAATACAGCATATATCGAGATCCCCAAGAAACAGGGCAAATCGGAGCTTGCCGCCGCCGTGGCGCTCCTGCTTCTCTGTGGGGACGGCGAGGAACGGGCTGAGGTGTATGGCTGCGCCGCTGACCGCAACCAGGCAAAGATCGTGTTTGATGTGGCGGTGGATATGGTGCGGTTCTGTCCGGCGCTTTCCAAGCGGGTAAAGATCCTGGAATCCCATAAGAAGATCACCTACCTTCCCACCAACAGCTCCTACCAGGTGCTTTCGGCGGATGTGGCGAACAAGCATGGCTTTAATACCCACGGCGTAATCTTCGATGAGCTGCATACCCAGCCTAACCGGAAACTCTTTGACGTCATGCTCCAGGGCTCCGGGGACGCCCGGATGCAGCCGCTTTACTTTCTGATCACCACGGCCGGCAACGATACCAACTCCATCTGCTACGAGGTACACCAGAAAGCCATTGATATCGCGGAAGGCAGGAAGGTCGATCCTACTTTCTATTCTGTCATTTACGGCGCTGCCGAGAATGAGGACTGGACACACCCCAAGGTATGGAAAAAGGCCAATCCTTCCCTTGGCATCACGGTGGGATCGACAAGGTCAGGGCAGCCTGTGAATCCGCCCGGCAGAATCCTGGCGAGGAAAATGCTTTCCGGCAGCTAAGGCTCAATCAGTGGGTGAAACAGTCTGTCCGCTGGATGCCGATGGACAAGTGGGACGCCTGCGCGTTTCCGGTTTCCGAGGACGATTTGGAAGGCCGCATCTGCTACGGCGGGCTGGACTTATCCTCCACCACGGACATCACGGCTTTTGTGCTGGTGTTTCCACCGCTGGATGAGGAGGACAAATACTACATCCTGCCATACTTCTGGATACCGGAGGAAACCCTTGACCTCCGTGTCCGCAGAGATCATGTTCCCTACGATTTGTGGGAGCGCCAGGGGACGCTGATGACCACTGAGGGAAACGTGGTTCATTACGGCTACATCGAGAAATTCATCGAGCAGCTGGGCGAACGGTTCAACATCCGGGAGATTGCCTTTGACCGTTGGGGCGCTGTGCAGATGGTGCAGAACCTTGAGGGTATGGGCTTCACGGTGGTTCCCTTCGGGCAGGGCTTTAAGGATATGTCCCCTCCGACCAAGGAGTTAATGAAGCTGGTGTTGGAGGAGAAAATCGCCCACGGGGGACATCCGGTGCTGCGGTGGATGATGGATAACATCTATATCCGCACGGACCCGGCAGGCAACATCAAGGCGGACAAGGAAAAATCCACAGAGAAGATCGACGGAGCCATCGCCACCATTATGGGGCTTGATCGTGCGATCCGCTGCGGCAACGATACAGGCGCTTCGGTTTATGACAGCCGGGGGCTTTTGTTTATCTGAAAGGACGGTGATTCGATATGGGTATCTTTTCCGGGCTGTTCCGTTCCAGGGACAAGCCCCAGAATCGCACCACGGGCAGCGCCTACAGCTTTTTCTTTGGAGGAAGCACGGCAGGCAAGCGTGTCAATGAACGCTCCGCCATGCAGATGACAGCGGTGTATTCCTGCGTCCGTATCCTGGCCGAAGCGGTGGCAGGTCTGCCGCTGCACCTCTACCGCTACAAGGAGGACGGCGGCAAGGAAAAAGCCATTGACCATCCGCTGTATCTGCTCCTGCATGACGAGCCGAACCCGGAGATGAGTTCCTTTGTGTTCCGGGAAACGCTCATGACGCACCTGCTTCTGTGGGGCAACGCCTATGCTCAGATCATCCGCAATGGAAAGGGAGAAGTGATCGCCCTCTATCCGCTGATGCCAGATCGGATGACTGTGAATCGTGACAGCAAAGGACAGCTATATTACGAATACACCGTCAGCATGGATGATGCTCCTACGATTAAGGGAAGCCTTGTCCGGCTGAACCCCTCCGATGTTCTGCATATTCCAGGGCTTGGCTTTGACGGGCTGGTGGGCTATTCCCCATCGCAATGGCCAAGAACGCCATCGGCATGGCGATTGCCTGTGAGGAATACGGGGCGAAGTTCTTTGCCAACGGCGCCGCTCCCGGCGGTGTGCTGGAGCACCCCGGCACAATCAAAGACCCCCAGCGGGTACGGGAGAGCTGGCAGTCCACCTTCGGCGGCAGCGGCAACGCCAACAAGATCGCTGTCTTAGAGGAAGGTATGAAATATACGCCCATTGGCATCTCCCCGGAACAGGCGCAGTTTTTGGAAACGAGAAAGTTCCAGATCAATGAGATCGCCCGCATTTTCCGGGTGCCGCCCCATATGGTTGGCGACCTGGAAAAGTCCAGCTTCTCCAATATTGAGCAGCAGTCGCTGGAGTTCGTGAAATACACGCTGGAGCCCTGGCTGGTGCGCTGGGAGCAGTCCATCCAACGGACGCTCTTTTCTCCGGAGGAAAAGAAGCGGTACTTTGCCAAGTTCAATGTGGAAGGGCTGCTCCGGGGTGACTATGCCAGCAGGATGTCCGGCTACGCCACGGCGAGGCAGAACGGCTGGATGAGCGCCAATGACATCCGTGAACTGGAGAATATGGACCGCATCCCGGCTGAGGAAGGCGGCGATCTCTACCTGATCAACGGCAATATGCTCCCGCTGGGAAATGCGGGTGCTTTTTGCAGATACACAAACGGGAAAGGAGGAAAACCCCGATGAAGAAGTTCTGGAAGTGGAAGAACCAGGCAGCGATGGAGACAGCTCCGGCGGAACGGACGCTGTTCCTGAACGGCACCATCGCCGAGGAAAGCTGGTTTGACGATGACGTCACACCCCAGCTTTTTAAGGAGGAACTGATGTCCGGGGACGGCGATATTACCGTCTGGATCAACTCTCCCGGCGGGGACTGTGTGGCGGCCGCTCAGATCTACAACATGCTCATGGATTACCCCCATGATGTGACCGTAAAGATCGATGGCATCGCCGCAAGCGCAGCCTCGGTCATCGCCATGGCCGGCACGAAGGTGCTGGTATCTCCGGTGTCCATGATGATGATCCACAATCCCATGACGGTGGCGATGGGCGATACCGCAGAGATGCAGAAAGCCATCGAGATGCTTTCGAGCGTCAAGGATTCCATCATTAACGCCTACGAGATCAAGACCGGGCTGTCCCGCGCCTAAGCTCTCCCATCTGATGGATGCCGAAACCTGGATGGATGCGAACAAGGCGGTGGAGCTTGGCTTTGCCGACGACGTCCTGCACCGGGCGGATATACCGGAGGATGTGGAGCCGCCTGCAGTATCCATGCTCTATTCCAAAGCGGCTGTGGTCAACTCCTTATGGATAAGATTGCAGCCAAAGTGCAGGACCAACCCGAAGAAAACTGAAAACCCAACCCCCAGGGCCGCTCTTTAGACAGTCTTTACGAGCGGCTCAATCTTTTGAAGCATTAAGGAGGATACGACAATGACGATTTTGGAACTGCGCGAGAAGCGCGCGAAAGCCTGGGAAGCCGCCAAAGCCTTTCTGGATTCCCACAGAAATGATAAGGGCGTCCTGTCTGCCGAGGATGACGCCGCCTACACCCGCATGGAGCAGGAAATTACCGACCTTGGCAAGGAGATCGCCCGCCTGGAACGTCAGGAGGCGCTGGAGGCGGAACTGAACCGCCCGGTGAACAAGCCCTTGACGGGTAAGCCTATGAACGGCAAGGAGGAGGCTAAAACTGGCCGCGCGACGGATGAGTACCGGCAGAATTTCTGGAACATGATGCGCTCCAAAGCGCCTATGCCCTCTGTGGTAAACGCCCTGCAGATCGGTACGGATTCCGAGGGCGGCTATCTGGTGCCGGATGAATATGAGCGTACTCTGGTGGAGGCGCTGGAGGAAGAGAACGTGTTCCGCCAGCTCGCCAAAGTAATCCAGACCTCCAGCGGCGACCGCAAGATTCCGGTGGTGGCAACGAAGGGCACCGCATCCTGGATTGACGAGGAAGGCGCCTACACCGAGAGCGACGATTCCTTCGGCCAGGTATCCATCGGGGCCTACAAGCTGGGGACGATGATCAAGGTTTCCGAGGAACTCTTGAACGACAGCGTCTTTGACCTGGAAAGCTACATCTCCCGTGAGTTTGCCCGACGCATCGGCGCCAAGGAGGAAGAAGCCTTCTTTACCGGGGACGGCTCTGGCAAGCCCCTGGGCATCCTGGCTTTCGAGCGGCGGCGCGGAAACCGGCATCACCGCCGCGTCCGCTACCGCCATTACGGCGGATGAGCTGATCGACCTGTTCTACTCCCTGAAATCGCCCTACCGCCGCAACGCCGTGTGGGTGCTGAATGACTCCACCATTAAGGCCATCCGCAAGCTGAAGGACAGCAATGGCCAGTACCTGTGGCAGCCTTCCTGACCGCAGGCACGCCGGATACCATTCTGGGCCGTCCTGTGCGCACTTCCGCTTATATGCCGCCATCGCCGCCAGCGCCAAGACCATCGCTTTCGGCGATTTCAGCTACTACTGGATCGCTGACCGCCAGGGGCGTTCCTTCAAGCGTCTGAACGAGCTGTATGCCGCTACCGGCCAGGTGGGCTTCCTCGCTTCCCAGCGCGTGGACGGCAAGCTGATCCTGTCCGAGGCCATCAAGGTGCTGGCACAGAAAGCATCGACATAACGGAAAGGGGGCGGCGGTGATGGACACTCTGCTGGAAAAAGTCAAGGCAAACCTGATTCTGGAGCATTCGGCGGATGATGCGCTTTTGCAGGGCTACATCACTGCCGCTGGTTCCTATGCGGAAAGCTACCAGCACGTCCCGGAAGGGACTTATGCTGAAAATCCCATGCCTGCTACCACCGAACAGGCGGTGATCATGCTGGCATCCCACTTCTACGAGTCCAGGGACGGTTCCACGGGCGGCTTTTTTTTCGCGGACAATGTACAGGCCGGCCAGCAGGTCTGGAACACGGTCAACCTTCTGCTTCGGCTCGACCGGGAATGGAAGGTGTGACATGGGCTTTGGAAAGATGAACACCTTCATTTCGCTTGTGGAGAAACAGTTCACGCAGGATGATGAGGGATTCAAGACAGAAACGGATGTGACCGTGGCGGAGGTCCGGGCTTACCGGGAAGGCCGACATGGCAGTGAAAAATGGGCCAATATGGCGTCCTTTTCTACCGCCACCGACCTGTTCCGGTTCCGGGTAATCCCCGGCGTAGCAGTCACAACGGATATGCGCATCCTCTGCGATGGGCATACCTTTGAGATCACTTCGGTGGAAGACGTCAAAGGCCGGGGATGTATCTGGAGATTATGGCGCAGGAGGTGAAACCCGGTGGCTAAGGTTCAGATGAAAATGCCGGACGACTTTCTGATGAAGGTGTCCAGGCTGGCGGACAAGACGGATGAGATTCCTCCCGAAGGTGCTGGAGGCAGGCGCGGAGGTTGTGGAGGACAAGGTGCGCTCCAATTTGCAGACGGTCATCGGCAGCGGGACGAAGTATGAGTCCAGAAGCACCGGGGAACTTCTGCGCTCCCTTGGCACTTCACCTGCCCTGCAGGATAAGAACGGTGATTTCAATGTAAAGGTGGGTTTTTCGAGCCTCGTTCCGATGGCGACAGCAACGCCAAAATCGCCACCATCCTGGAATACGGCAAAAGCGGCCAGCCTGCCAAGCCATTCTTAAAACCGGCCCGGTCCTCTTCCAGGAATGCCTGTATCAGCGCCATGAAGGCAAAGCTGGGCGAGGAGGTGGAGAATATTTGATCCTTTTATCGGAAATCAAGGCTGCGGTTACCGGCTGCGGCCTGCCTGTGGAGACTGGCGTGTTCTCCGATGAGCCGCCGGAGGAGTACGTGGTGGTCACGCCTTTGGCGGACACCTATGAACTTCCATGCGGATAACCTCCCAGAGTTTGAAACCCAGGAGGCGCGGCTCTCCCTGTTTACCAAAAGGCAACTATCTGAAGCGAAAGGAGCAGCTTTCAAAGGCGCTTCTTGCCGCTGATTTTGTGATTACAGACAGGCGGTACATCGGCCATGAGGATGATACCGGCTACCACCACTATGCCATTGATGTGGCAAAACTGTATGGATTGGAGGAATGAACTATGGCTACCATTGGCCTTGATAAACTTTTCTACTCGAAGATTACCGAGGGTGAAAACGGCGACGAGACCTATGCCACCCCTGTGGCTTTGGCAAAGGCCATGACCGCCGAGCTTTCCGTGGAACTGGCGGAAGCTACGCTGTACGCGGACGATGGCGCGGCGGAGGTCGTGAAGGAGTTCCAGAGCGGGACGCTGACGCTGGGGGTGGACGACATCGGGAAAAGCGTGGCGGAAGACCTAACAGGGGCGGTAATCGATGAAAACGGCGTCCTGATCTCTGCGTCGGAGGACGGAGGCGCTCCGGTCGCTATTGGCTTCCGTGCCAAGAAAGCCAACGGCAAGTACCGCTATTTCTGGCTGTACCGGGTGATTTTCGGCATCCCTGCCACCAACCTGACCACTAAGGGCGAGAGCATCGAGTTTTCCACCCCGTCCATCGAGGGAACCGTGACCCGACGCAACAAGGTAGACGGCCATGGGGGCAAGCACCCCTGGAAAGCGGAGGTGTCCGAGGATGACTCCGGCGTGTCTCCCACGGTTATCACGGGATGGTACGATGAGGTCTATGAGCCGTCCTATGCGGATCAGACATCGGGGGCGCAGGCGGCGAAGGATAAGGAGGTTTTGAGATATGGATGAAAGAACTGCCACCGTCAATATCGGCGGGCAGGAATACGAAATGCTCCTGACCACCAGGGCGACCAAGGCCATCGCCGGCCGCTACGGCGGGCTGGAGAACCTGGGCGAGAAGCTGATGAAGGCGGAGAACTTTGAGATGGCACTGGACGAGATTGTGTGGCTGATTACCTTGCTGTGCAACCAGCCCATCCTCGTCCACAACCTGAAACACCCGGAGGACAAAAAGCCGGAGCTGACCGCCGATGAGGTGGAGCTTCTCACCTCCCCGATGGAGCTGACGGACTACAAGGACGCCATCATGGAGGCAATGTACCGGGGACAAAACGCAATATTGAAAGTGAGTCGGTGGGAAAAAACACGGCGGCCGGGTAAGCGATGAGGAATTGTTTACCCGGCTTTTTGTATTACGGCATGGCGCACTCTCCCTTCGCATGGACGAGGTGTGGCTCATGCCGTTTGGTCTGCTGATGGATTTGTGGGAATGTCACAGGCAGTTTTTAGGGCTTGCAAAGCCAAAGCAGGAACTGACCATTGACGATGTGATCCCATATGGAATTTAAGGAGAGGGGTGCAGCCCGTGGCAGATAATTTCGGTCTGAAAATCGGCATTGAGGGCGAGAAGGAATTTAAAAGGCTCTTTCAGAGATCAACCAGTCCTTCAAGGTGCTGGGTTCCGAGATGAAGCTGGTTTCCTCTCAGTTTGACGCCAACGATAAATCCATCCAGGCGCTTTCCGCAAGGAATACCGTTCTGAACAAAGAAATCGACGCCCAGCGCCAGAAAATTGAAACCCTGCGGGCTGCCCTCCGGAATGCCGCAGACTCCTTTGGGGAGAACGACCGCCGCACGCAGAACTGGCAGATCCAGCTTAACAATGCGGAAGCTGCCTTAAACGGCATGGGCGGGAGCTTTCCGCCAACGAGCGGGCGATGGAATCCCTTTCCCAGCAGGAAACGGAGGCGGCGGACGCCACAGAGCGGCTCTCCCAGGAGATCGCCCGGCAGGAGGATGCGCTTGCAGGGATGAAGCGTGCCTATTCCAATGCCGTGCTGCAGTACGGTAAAGGCTCCAGCGAGGCAAAGGAACTGGAGGGGCGCATCTCCCAGCTTTCCGGGGAGCTTCGGGAAAACCGGGAGCGGATGAAGGACGCCGGGGATGTGGCGGAGGATTTCGGTGATTCGCTGGAGGACGCCTCCAACGGTGCGGATAAATTAGGCTCCGGCCTTTCGGTTGCTACGGTGGCGATGGGCAACCTCATCTCTTCCGGCATCCAGGCGGCATTGAGCGGCATCCAGGAGCTTGGCAGCGCCATCTGGAACCTGGACGAAGCCACTGAGGAATACCGGGTAGCCCAGGGTAAGCTGACCACCGCCTTTGAAGCGGCCGGCTACAGCGGCGAAGCGGCGCAGAAGTCTTACAACGAGTTCTACAAGATCCTTGGCGATACGGACACGGCAACAGAAGCCTCACAGCTTTTGGCACAGCTTGCCCAAAACGAGCAGGACATCACCAAGTGGACAAACATTGCCGCAGGCGTTTACGGCACTTTTGGCGATGCCCTCCCCATCGAGGGCATGATCGAGTCCGCCAACGAGACCGCTAAAGTGGGTGAGGTCACCGGCTCCCTGGCGGACGCCTTAAACTGGGTGGGCATCAGCGAGGACGCCTTCAACGAGAAGCTGGCGGCCTGTTCCAGTGAAAGCGAAAGAAACCGTCTCATCATGGAGACCCTCTCCGGGGCCTATGACGAGGCGAGCAGCGCGTTTTACCGCAACAATGAGGCGCTGGTGGCGTCACGGGAAGGACAGGCGCAGCTTGACGAGACGCTGGCGGGGCTTGGGGAGACCATCTCCAATGTGAAGAACAGTCTCCGGGCGGAGTTCCTCCCGGCAATCTCAGAAGTCATCTCCGCCTTTACCGACATGGTAAACGGCGTGGATGGTGCGGATGAAGCCTTCGCCGGGGCCATTACGGGGCTGGTGAACACGGCGGTTTCCATGCTGCCGCAGTTTGTAAACACCGGGATGCAGATGCTGACCTCGCTGCTTTCCGGCATTATCCAGAGCCTTCCGGCTGTGATGGAGGCGCGGCGCAGATCATTGTCACGCTGGCCCAGGGCATTGCGGCGGCGGTTCCCACCCTGGTCCCACAGATTGTCCTGGTGGTTACCCAGGATCGTGCAGACCTTAATCGAAAACCTGCCGATGATTCTGGACGCGGCATTGCAGCTCA